>ENA-OQVM01000037-OQVM01000037.1-marine-metagenome-genome-assembly--contig:-NODE-37-length-188395-cov-5.589407_pt1 | contig 188395 bp, 154 predicted proteins | sample MGYA00237776_ERZ505498 | MGnify/ENA primary metagenome ERZ505498 (study PRJEB26159, sample SAMN06265151) | marine metagenome | isolation source: Helgoland LTER site | place: Germany:Helgoland, sampling...
GAAGTTTTCAATTGGAAACCTATTCCTTTTGAAAAAACACTTTTAGAAACAGCAGTAGCAGTTACAAAGATTACTTCTCATTAATTATTGAACGGCTTTAAATCATTACTCAAGATCACTTTCCAATATAAAATGGATTGATTTAATTGTATTTAATAGATCTCTTGACATAAAACTAATGTTCGATATTTCAATAGAGTTATCTACTACAAGAGTCATTAGAAATAGTGACTCTTTTTTTTGCTTTAAACCCAATAATAACCATACTTCATAGCTAACTTTAGGAAACCTTTTACTTTGTAAAATACTGATTATTACACTTACAGAATACTTATAACTGATGTTGTCAATAACACAAATTTATATATACTGACACTAAAATCAGTCTTTATTGTCACTAAAATTGTCACTAAAAAGAATCCTTAAAAAGTTCTGGCTATTTAAGGTATCTAAAAAACCAAAAACTTGAAGATTTACTTAATGATTATTACAGTCAAATTAATCAAATAGAAATGTTTGAAATTGACCAAAGAGATTGGGCTAATGCACTTGAATTAGAATTGGATAGGACTGGCTTTTTTTATAGTTACACACAGCTAGATCAAAAAGTTCATAAAGATTTATTTACTTTATTGGGTATTTATACCTCAGAATTAAAAAAACACCCTGGACATAAAATCATAATGAGACTTCTTTTTCGTGGAGGCACTAATAATTCATTTTTAACTGGGTTTTATGAAAAACACATTAAAACAGGAAATCAATTAATTGAAATTTTAAATCAGGAAATTCAACCATGAAATAGTGCTGCATCATTAAATAATAAATAAGAATAGCGAAAATCAAAATTCTAAAATCTCAATAGTTGACAATTACACGAATCAAATAATAAGTGTTTTCAAAATCTCTTGGTGTAAAATTCAAAGCCATTCCTATCTAAGTATCAAGCATCAGAATACCTTGTGAATATCTTAAACATTAGATAACTATTTTATGGCATGTAGATCGTGGTGACTGTGACAAAAGTCACACATATCATTACATTTATTTTTTAAATTTAAAAAAACAATAAAAATTTATTTAAAATGAAAAAAGTATTTTTCTTAGTAGCGGTATTTTGCATCACTTCTTTATTCTCTCAAAACACATTTCAACTTTGGAATTTCAACGCAAAAAAAGGAATGGAAAGTGCAATTGCCAACCTAGCAGATGAGCAATGGGCTGATGCCAAATTCAAATCTGGAGGTATTCAAATTGAAAGAATTGATCACGGAGACAACCCATGGACACACAGAATTATTCTCTTTGGAGAAGTAGGTAAACTTGGAAGAGTAGATGGGGATGTTGAGGCTGCTGAATGGTCGTTATTCCAACAAAAATTGAATCATTACATTGAAGAATGGGGCACTTCATATGCAGGAAGGTTTTTAAGTATTGAAGGCGGTTCATGGGTAGACTATCCTTACGTTCAAATATATGATCTTAAATTAAATGACCCAATAGCCTTTAAAAATGCTCACGATAAATTGGTGAAACAGACTTCAAAAACAAGAAAAGATAGACCTGTTGCTTTTGGGGTTTACGATATAGGTGGAGGAAAAGGTGTTACCCATTGGGTGGCAATTGGTTCCAAAGACTTTAATGATCTCTTGGCTCAAAAGGCAATTGAGGAAGCCTACATAAAAGAATGGGCAGAATGGGGGAAAAACAATGGTGGGGCAACAATAATAACAAACTATTCACTCCGTGTTCTTGCTGGATACACAAATGAGTAATCGCTGGTTTTATATTTTGAAGACATCAAACAAACCCATGTAGGTAGCCACAAGGGTTTGTAAATATTGGCGTATTACTATTTTGCAATTCACTTACTACTTCTCTTTATAGACAGATGCACATAATAAAAATGTTTTAATTACTTTTTTGTGTGTGACTTTTGACACAGTGTTTATTGTATAAACCCATAAATTCGTTATTAACTATAAATAAATTTAAAATGAAAAAACTACTTTTTACCTTATTATTGATTGCAATGTGCTCAACTGCATTTTCACAAGATGATGCATTAACTGCTGAAGAGAAAAAAGAACTTTTAGCCGCGAGCCCTTTTAACTCAGTTTATCCTGAATCAATTTTGAAAAGCGCTAATACTTATTTTAATGCCCAAATGGGATTGTACAAAGAAGGTGCAATCGCTGAAAAGGAAGCGCATTTAGTCGCGCTTGGAACCTCTGCTGCAGTTAAATGCCAATACTGCATACCCTATCATATTTCTGAATTGAAAAGATTAGGTGCGTCTGAAAATGAAATAAAAACCGCTGTTCTTATTGCTGCAGATATTATGAAAATGAGCACTCTCTTCTATGGAAATGAGTTTGATTTAGCCGCATTTAAAAAAATGCTGCGCGGTGAATAATTAGCAGCAAATTAATATTGATCAACCAATTTTTTTAATCAAAATCTTATTAAAAAATCATTATAAATAAAATTCTTTCAATTTTACTTTTTTTAATTGTTTCATCTTTACATGCTCAAGATATTGAGTGGCATAATTCTGTTGACGGCAATTTTTTGTTAATCCAGTTAATATTGGTCCAGATGGGAATGTAAATACCTTTAATGTATTAGGAAAAGCAGGTAGCTGGACTGTTTATATGACCTATTATTTAACAAAAAAAGTTACTGAATCATTTTCCATAAATTTATCTGCTCGTGAAGAATAAAACCAAAGACTTATTCTAAGTGAAGAAGCTGAAGGAAGTCCTCTGCCCGATAGAATGACTGGCATTGGAAACAAAAAAATAAGTTGTTTAATAATTACGTATATTTGTTAAACAAACTATATTTAACATGAAACACCAGTTAACACTCCTATTTGCACTTACCTCCTTTACCCTTCCTGATGAAAATGCAGCTATCCAAGATTTTCAGGGAAAAGCCTATTATTTCTCTCAATCAAAAATGGATTTAGGGAATTGGGGAGCACGCATGAGTGAAGCCCAGAAGAAACAAATGAAAGACCGCTTGAAAAACAGGCTGGAAAAAACATTTGTACTGAGTTTCACCAAAGAGGATTCTTTTTTTAAAGAAGAAGAAAAAGTAGATGCTTACTCTGGGGCTACAGATTCATGGGGGAGTAATTTTGCTCGAGGCCCACAATACAAGAACATCAAAGAAAATAAGCTGGTTCAGGAGCAAGAATTCTATGGCAAGAAATTTCTTGTGAAAGATCAATTACAATCCATTGAATGGAATATGGGAACAGAATCTAAACTCATTGGACAGTACATGTGTTTTAAGGCAACCGCCTCTGTACCAACCTCAGAACTTAGCTGGTATAATTTCTCATGGCAAGATCTTAGGGATGAACCTGAAGATGATACCGTTAAAATGACACAAGTAGAAGCCTGGTACACCCTTCAAATCCCATTGCGTCATGGTCCTGCTGAATACTGGGGATTACCTGGGTTAATTCTTGAAGTGAGTGCAGGAAATACCACCATATTATGTTCTCAAATTGTATTGAATCCAAAGGAGAAGGTCGACATAAAAATACCCGAGAAGGGAAAGGAAATCACGAAAAATGATTACCAAACCACCATTAAAGGCAAAATGATGGAAATGAGAAACAACCGCGGTCGCAGAAGAAGCTAATCGCGCAAACAAATTCCCTTACATACACTATCTATTTCGAATGAAAAAAATTAGTTTAGTTGCACTGCTGTTTTCATCAATTGTTTCCTTTGGTCAAATTAGCTTCAAAGGAGTCATTACAGACACCCTCAAAAACCCATTAGAATTGGCCAGTCTTGTTGCCATCAACAAAGAAACCAACGGTTTTGAATCTTATGTTATTACAGATGACCTTGGGCAATTCAAATTAGACCTTAAGGAAAACACGCGTTATAACATTCAGATAAGTTATATCGGTCTCCAAACAATCAACGACAACCTCTCAACCAGTCAAATTAATCTCGTTAAGGACTATGTGCTCAAAGCTGAATTTGCATTAGATGAAGTTGAATTGGTTTATAAAATGCCCGTAGCGATTAAAGGAGATACACTGGTCTACAATGCCGACGCATACAAGAACGGTTCTGAAAGAAAACTGGAAGACATCATCGAAAAACTTCCTGGCGTAGAAATCAATGAAAGTGGCCAAATTGAAGTAGAAGGAAAAGTGGTTAATAAACTAATGGTTAACGGAAAAGATTTCTTTGACGGAGACACCAAAATTGCTACAAAAAACATTCCATCCAATGCCGTTGATAAAATTCAAGTGCTGCGGAATTATGCAGAGGTCGGTCAACTTAGTTCTGTGCGAAACAACCAAGACAATGTTGCCATCAATATAAAACTCAAGGAAGGAAAAGAAAGTTTCTGGTTTGGAAATGTAACGGCTGGAACGGGAAGTGCGCCAGATGAAACTCTTTACTTAGCACAACCAAAACTGTTTTATTACAGCCCAAAATACAGTATTAATTTTATTGCTGATCTAAACAATATTGGAGAGGTTGCCCTGTCTAGGAGAGACATCCGTGGTTTTGGTGGTGGATTTAATGCCCCCAGTAGAAATAGCGGGACGAGTATTAATCTTGGAGACAACAGCCTGAATTTTTTAACCAATCAGGGGAATGCACGCAAAATCGAAAATAAATTAGCTACAGCTAACTTCAGCTACTCACCAAACAAAGCGCTGGATTTAAGCGGCTTTCTAATTTTTAACAACAGTAAAATCTTATCGAGAGAAGTCAACTTTGTCCAATACAGTAACCCAGATTTGAATATCCCCGACGAATCGACAGAACAAGACAGCAACGAACGATCCAATCAAGGGCTCGTGAAACTGAGCGCTTCTTACAAACCCAATTTCAACAACCAAATTGACTATGATGTTTTGGCACGTATGTCTGATGACAAACAACAGCAAAGCATTTTCTCTTCTGTTATTGGAAACACCAATCAAACCGATGAAGTAACTCCCTATAACATCAACCAAAATTTAAAATACTACTACACCCTCGATGAAGACAACATTTTCGCCTTTGAATCGCAACATGTACTCAAAAACGAGGATCCCATTTACAATGCAATCCTAGACAATATTCCGAATGTTGCCACTGCTTTTACCAATACTGCAAATGCACTTGGACTAAACACTTCTTTGTCAGAATATAACCTTGGTCAAAATAGACGCATCAAATCGAATCAATTGGATGCCAAATTGGATTACTATCATATTATTAATTCAAAAAGCAACCTCAACCTTACGCTAGGAACCATCTTAAGTTACCAGGCTTTTGACTCTTCCATATTTCAATTTTTAGAGGATAGCACAATGTTTAATCCCACTCCAAACTTCAATCAAGGAAGGGCTAAAAATGACATTAACTATAATTTTGCTGACGTTTATTTGGGTGTGCACTATCGTTTTAGAACGGGTAAATTTACCTTTACTCCTGGCTTCTCGGTCCATTCATATGGAAATAAAAACAGTCAATTTGGCGATACCGTGGAAGATAATTTCTTGAAATTATTGCCCGACTTTGAAGCGCGTATTCAACTCAAAAAAGGGGAAAGTTTGACACTAAATTATTCTATGCGAAATCAGTTTACAGACGTTACTCGACTCGCCGAAGGCTTGGTCTTGAACAACTATAACAGCCTACAGTATGGCGAGCCCGATCTGCAAAATGCATTGTCCAACAATGTTAGCCTGCGCTACAGCAGTTTTAATTTATTTAATTACACCAATGTTTTTGTACGAGCGGCCTACTCCAATAATATTGACCAAATTAGAAGCCTGACAAATTTTGAAAATGTTATTCGCACCAGTACTTTCTTTAATTCAAGTTTTGCCGATGAAAACATTAATGTATTCGGACGCGTACAGCGAACCTTTGGAAAAATAAGGGCTAGTATAAATGCAAGTTTTAATTACAGTAAAATAAATCAATTCATCCAAGAACGTCGTTCCCTAAACGAGGGCTTTACACAAACCTACACCCCTGGCATTCGAACGAACTTTAAGGTTGCACCCAACCTAAGCATCAATTACCGCTATGCCATCACAAACAACAACCAAGGGAATCGAGAAACTACCTTTATCACTAGAGCCCCATCAATTGATTTTGATGCTTATATCCTGAAGAAAATCACTTTTTAAACCAAGTACAGTTATACCACACAGGACCTTGGTAACGGAGAATCACAGTCGTTTCAGAATTGGAATGCAAGTTTATCCTACCGTAAGGATAGAGATGCCAAATGGGAATATGAAATCAATGCAGTCAACATTCTCAACATTGATTCTCAAGTAAGAAACAGTGCTAACAATGTATCTGTCTTTACTTCCGAAACATTTATTCAGCCAAGATTCATCACCTTCCGCTGTATTTACAAGATTTAACCCTCTCAATTGTTATCATAAAAGATGCCTTGCCTACTTTAGTACTCGCACTAAACTGTTCGCTATTTCATGAAAAAAATATTTCTTTTATTCCTTCTCGTTTCTGGATTCAGTCATGCGCAAATCGATAGTTTATCGACCATTAAATTGGAAGAAATTGAATTAACCTCTTTAAAGACAAAGGCAAATCTTCAGCGTTTTCCTGGAGCCATTAGCCGTAAAGAAATTTCTGCTGAAGACCAAAAGCAACAATTAAGTCTACAAGAATACTTGACCAGTATCCCGGGGGTCATCAGTTTGAATAGCAGCAATTTTGCGCAAGATTTGCGTCTATCAATACGTGGTTTTGGGGCTCGTTCTGCCTTTGGTATTCGTGGAATTAAACTGGTCGTAGACGGAATTCCAGAGACCACTCCTGATGGTCAAGGGCAACTCGATAATCTTCCGCTGGGGCTTTTAGAAACCATTGAGGTACTTCGTGGCCCAAGTGCGTTGCGCTACGGCAATGCCGCTGGGGGTGTTGTCTCTATCCAAACACTCAGTAATGTTGACAAAGATTTTCATCGCATGGGTTTTCGGGTGGGGAGTTTTGGCTTCACTCAGCTGAACTACACTGGAGGAATTACCAACGAAAACACCCAACTAATTCTCCACCTTAATCACGCCAAAGCGAAGGGGTATAGGAAACACAGTCAATTTGAAAACAACCTATTCAATGCCAAGTTAAAACACCAGCTAAACACAAGGAGTAAAATCGTATTTCAATTCAATGCCACCAATAGCCCTTTTGCAGCTGATGCTGGCGGACAAACATTGGAAGAGTTTTCGAGTAATAGACGGGAAGCGCGAGACCGAAACATCACTTTTAACGCAGGTGAAAAAATAACTCATCTCAAGGCGGGGACTTCTTTTTCGTATGTGAAAAATGCTCTTTCCCTGCAAACCTATGGCTTTGTTTCCAGTCGAAAATTCCAAGGAAACCTTCCTTTTGCTAATGGAGGATGGGTAGAACTCAACCGGAGCTATGCTGGACAAGGAAGCTTATTGACTTATGCTTGGCCAATTGGAAATATTCAATCCAAAACACAACTTGGCTACAGTCTTTCATTTCAGAACGACAGAAGAGATCGTTTTGTCAATTCAAACGGTCTAAAGGGCGATTTGAGCCTAAGTCAAATTGAACGCTTCACTGCTTTTGGTGCATATTTAATTGAACAATTAACCTATAAAAGATGGACGTACAACGGAGGAATTCGTTGGGATGATAATCAATTGAGGGTTGCAGATAGATTTCTAACCGATGGGAACGCTTCTGATCAAAGGAATTTAACTGCTTGGAGTCCACAAGTGGGGCTTTCTTTTCAACTTAAAGCCAAGCTTGTCGTTTACGGGAACTATTCTCAAAGCTACGAAACACCAACATTGAGCGAACTTTCGGCTGACCCAAACAACCGTGGAGGATTCAATGACTTGATAAATAGTCAAGAAGCCCGAAATAATGAAATAGGGCTAAAATATAAAGGGATCAAAACACAATGGAATGTGGCTTATTTCTCCATTGACACAAAGAATGATCTTGTACCCTATGAATTAGCCGCCGCTCCTGGACGCACTTTTTTTCGAAATACAGGTGCTACGCTTCGCAACGGAATAGAATTTGACTTAGCTCACCAATTCAACAAACAATTGACTTTTTCATTAAGCTATAGTCATACCGATTTTACCTACGAGGAATATGAAAGTAATGGAGAGCAATTGGATGGAAATCAACTACCTGGAATCCCTAGCTCATTTGGAAATGTTTCCATTGACTATGTCTTTAAAAACAAAAGTAAGCTCAACTATGAACGCATTTACAGAGGAGAATTATTTACCGATGACAGCAATACAACCTTGGTTAAAGGCTTTTGGCGTGATGATATCTCCTATAAAATTCCTTTTAAACTAGGGGGAACACATACATATCTTATTCTTGGAAGCACTAATTTGTTTAATGTAAAGTACAGCGACAATATTCGTATCAATGCCTTTGGCGGAAGGTTCTATGAGGCCGCGCCTGAACGTTCGCTATATACCGCTTTATCCATTAAATTCTAAAGACGAATTAGCTTAAAGTCTGTTCTACGATTCTGTTGATGATTCTCTTCAGATATTTCTCCGCAAGTGCCTTTATTGATCCAACCTTCAATACCTTCTTTTTGAAGTTCTATCTTAATGCTCTCCAACTCTTTGCGTTTATTTGATTCTGCAGCTAGGACCCGAACTTTTTGACCAACCACAATCACTGAAACTTTATACCCAGCCGCACTTAATTTGTTGACTAAAGCAGTAGCATTGGATTGAACTAAAAAGGAACCCACAACCAATTGGAATTCTTTTTGCTCAATTGTGTCGTGCGACAACTCGCCATAACCATCCCCAAAAATACGCTCAGGTTTATCGATTCTTTCACGAACATACGAAAGAATTGCTTCAGTACGTCTTTTCGATAAACGTAGGTTATAAGCAGCCGTCCCTCGACAGTCTGTATAAGAACTAACCTCCATTTCTAACATGGGATTGTCGCGCATTACCTCCACCACTTTATCAACACGTTCTAGGTAACTTTGCAAGATGTTGCTTCTATCCAGATCATAGAAAATAGGCGCAAATGCCGCAGAAAACACTGGTGTAAGCTCACTCGCTTCAACCTCAGCACGCTCTAGTTTTACCCAAACTGCCTTCGATTGACCTTGGCTAGTTTTGACTGCATAGGCAAAGGAATCAATGGTCGATAGTGGCTGTGTATTTTTATATAAAAAAGAACCATTGCTATTAAACGTCAAGGATCCGTTTCTTGTTTGGCTTACTTGAATGGCTTCTTTGGCAAGCAAACGCTGCAATGGATCTTTATCATTTAACGCCTTAATATCATTCTGTAGCACTCCATTGGTCGCTACAATAAGGGTGTCAGAAGGAATGTATTCGTAGTGATCATCAAGCCCACTTATTTCTGCTGTAAATGGAAAGGCGTACAAATCGTCTTGCCCTTGCCCGCCCGCTCGATCGGAAGCGAAAAAGCCAAGATTTAGCGCCTTGTTTAATCCGAAAGAAAAGTCGTCCTTTTCGGAATTAATGTTTTTTCCCAAAACAAAGCTTTCCCAGCGCTTTTCAATTCGATGCTCCGCTAAATACACATCCATCTTCCCCAATCCTTCTTTACCATTAGACGAATAAAATAAATGTGTTGCATCAAACGAAAAAGGAAAAACCTCATCCCCTTCGGTATTAATATCTGGGCCCAAATTTACTGGAGCAGAAAATTGGTCGTTAAAAATGTCAACATAATATATATCCATTCCGCCAAACCCATTGGGACGGTCACTGGCAAAATACAGTCGTTTGCCATCAGATGATATACTTGGGTGAACAGTAGAACTTCCTTCCACATTAAACGTTAAAGATTCCGCAACTTTGTTTTGTGCAATGTCTGCTTGTTTGATTCGATACACATTGAGTTGAACAGTCTTCTTTTGATCGAAGCGTGTTGTACTTCGTGAAAAATAAAAGTAATCTGATTCAGGCTGATAACTTCCTGGACCTTCTTGGAAATACGAATTGACTGAAGGAGAAAGAGTACCCTCACGAACAAACGATTGCTCTTTGCTGTTCAATTTACCAAAGTAGAAATTGTATATCGGCAAATCTGTTTTGATTCGTTTTAGGATCGAATTACGCTTCTTGGTTTTTTCTTGATCACTTAAATACAGTACATCACTAATGGAATCGTTGGTTAAAAAAATTAACCCAAATTCATTGTTTTCAGTATTCCCGTTCAATCCTTCAATAACATACGGGCTTGTATCAAATCGTTTTTTGAACAATAAACTATCGCTTGTAAATAAAGAGGGAGTTGTCCAGGCTAGTCGGAAAGCTTTGTCGCGGTATTCTTTAGCAAGTGTTTTCTCGTCATGCAACATGTTAGCGTAGCGATAATAGTCCTCAACACTAGCTTCAGTCGAATTGACAACTGGTAAATAGGTGTTTTTTGCTTGAAGGGGCTTCCCTACTTGTGCGAAAGCTTGTGCCAAATTACGTTGTTGCGCTAGTGTTAGTTCACCAGAAAAAAGCGAATAGTCCTTAATCGCTTTGGCATATTTCCCGTTGATAAAATAGTAATCTCCCCATGTATCATTGGTGCTTACGGGTTCTTGGTTTTGCGCGTTTAGGCAGACAATTGTCACTGTTTGGAGAAGAAGATAGATGATGAATTGTTTCATGCTTAAAAGAATCTAGGTGAACGTAAATATCCTTGTACTTTGGTCGCTAGATCGAACCGTAAAAATACTTCATGTGTGGTGGCATTCAATCCGCTGTTCAAGAAGTAAGAGGGAAAACCATAGGAATAGCCGACCGAAAAACGGTCGCCTAAATGAATTCCTAGCAGTGCCGTTGTTCCTGTCCCAGCAAAAGAAGAAAAGGTTTCTGCATCAAAGTTGTTTCGGATTTGACCACCCAACCAAAAGGTGTCGTTGATGATTCCCAAAAGTGAAAAATCGTAGCCTGCCACACTCTTGGACTGCTTGAGTAGCAAACTTGGTTTCAACATGAAGCTTTTTGTCACATTAACCAATCCCCCACTGATGAAATAGTAATGTCGTTCAATTGCGAAATCAGCATGAGACAATAAACGTGGAACAGCAAAACCTGCATAAAAGTTTTGTCCGTAATAATACATTCCAAATCCAATATTGGGTAACAATGATCTTTCATTTTCTAAAACAAATGCGGCATCATTTATAACTGCTGTTTTAATCATGGCTGGATTTAATGCATAGTTCATCATCCCTGCTTTTATCCCAACCGATAAACGATGATCTTTTCGATTAAGGCGCAAATGATAGGCCAAATCTATGTCAAAAGATGTGGTGCTTATAGGGCCTATTTTATCGTTTAAAACCGTAAGTCCAAAACCAATATTCTTGGCTGAAACTGGTCCACTAAACGAAAGTGTCTGTGTCAATGGAGCGCCCTCTATTCCTGCCCATTGCGAACGTAAAACAGAAGTGAAATTGGTAACTCCACGAGAACCAACATAGCCAGGATTTACAGCCTGATGGTTGAACATATAATGACTAAAGCTAGACTCTTGCTGCGCATTTGCAGACATGATGCACAAAATGAAACCAAAAAATATGAATTGCTTTTTCATCAATTGGCCCTTCTTTTAATGTAAATAAAACCACTCAATGGTGCTCTCCCATCTTGCCATTCAAGCAAATAAAAATAAGTTCCTTCGGGTAGCGAATTGTCTGTTCCAATAAAAGAAGAAACATTGGACGTACCTTCCCAATCATTTCTATAATCCGATGTTTCAAACACTTTTATTTCCCAACGATTGAAAACACGGAGAACATATGCCCCTCTTCCATTTAACCCTTGGATTTCCAAAACATCGTTTACTCCATCACCATCAGGAGAAAAAGCATTGGGAATTATCACCTCAGCTAAACCAATTGTTACGACCGATGAATACAGCATTTCTTGGCAAGGATACAATAGATTTTGCGCACTTAATCGCAGTTGTTTCCCTCCATAGCTCGGCTCGGGATCAGACAATAGCAATTGATTCGTTTGACTACCCGAAACAACAAAACCATCAGAAATATTTTGCCATTGAGGTAAAGCTACCGTACCAATGTTTTCCTGCCATTGATAGTCAACATAGTCAGCACTGGACGCTGTGGCTGACACTACTATGGAAGATGAATAGAATACTGCAGATGGAGGCTGACTAGTCCATATAATCGATTCATTTACTGAGAGATATTCGGGAATTCCATTGTTATCTAAATCGTTTGGTCTAGCATATCCACCTTGGTTCAACACCCTTCCTTGCGCGTTAACTACAACAGGGCTTTGCCCTAAAATCCCATCATTATCTTGGTCAAAATAGCCTGCTTCTTCTACATCAGAACATCCGTCTCCGTCAGCATCCAAATCGAGGCTGTTGGGGCGACCGTCTAAATCGAGGTCTGTAAAGGTTTCATCAGTATCGAGAATTCCATCATTGTCATCGTCTTCATCAATTGCATTTGGAATTAAATCGTTGTCACAATCGCCAACATCAAATCGCTGAACAGTAATATTTTGAAAAATATAATCACAGGGATCGTCGGCATTGGTCGCATCGGTTACTTCTTGCGCATTCAGTACACCATCACCATCCCTATCTTCATCGCAGGCGTCGCCAATACCGTCACCGTCAAAGTCTTCTTGAAGCGGATTGGGGGTATCTACACAATTGTCAAAGATATCGAAGACAGCATCTCCATCGCGATCAAAATCATTGTCCATATTGAGCACCTGAATAGAGGTTGGAGACAGATTACAATATAAAGAATCACAGCTCGTACTGTCTAAGCTAATGGTAATATTGGACATAATATCTCCATCCAATAGCACATCGTCAACACCAAAAATTGTAATTGACTGAGGAACACTCCAGTTGCTAGCAGAGAACATTAATTGGGTGGTGGTGCTAAAGAGTTCTGTTGAGTCTTCGATAAAAATACGAACCATTGTTTCTGAAACAATTGATGTCATTAGTGCAATGGTGAAAGTAGTCGCACTAACATTTTCAGAAACTGCCTGTGGTTGAGAAATCAATAGTCCAGGAATATCATTATCCAAGTTGTAAACAGTAATATCTGCTACAGAACTTGCCGTTAAGTTATCATAAGGCGGATCTGAACTAATCGGATCCCCAGTAACAAACAGTAGCGGTCGTGTCCCATCAATTATGTAGTCATCCAATCCAGTTAAAACGACTTGGTTAAGGGTTGGTTGGTTCCAATTTTGACTTTCGATTACCACAGCTGTAGCTGTCATGGAAATTTCATCGGTTTCTCCTGCAAGTGTTAATGGGATTGTTACCGAACCACCGTTCGCTGGTTGCGCTAATAATTCAAATTGAACTGTAATGGTTGAACCAGATTCACTGGTTCTAAAATTATTGTTCAACAAGCTCATCACAATTCCTGGAGCATCGTTGTCTTGATTTGTGATTAAAACATTTTCTACCTCATTATCCGTTAGTTCACCATAATTGGAATCCAAAGAACTGATATTCTCTGTCACTATGGTCACTACTTGGCTTCCATCAGACATTGGTGGTGAATCATCCACACCTGTAAGGGTGACAATTTGTGGTGCATTCCAATTTACAGAGGTAAAAATAATTGTACTCACACCTACCGTGACTTCACTGACGTCTGTAGAACGAATATCTATCGATACATCTGCTGTTGGAATCGAATTTAATTGCACAGAAAAGCTGGCTGTTTCCTCACTTTCGCTTGTTAAGTTGTCGAGTGGAATGACAGTAATCCCTGCTCGGTCATTGTCTGCATTTGTTACACTAACCGTTTGCGATGCAACTCCCAAAAAGCCTGCATTCGAGGAAGGATTGATCGAAGCAGTAATAGAAACCGTTTGAGTGCCATCGATAATGTAGTCGTCGACTGAAACCAAGTTCACGATCTGAGGTACATTCCAATTTGCTGGACCAAAGACAGCTGAAGCTGATCCACCTAGAATCACTTCACCAAGGTCATTTGAGCTAAAATCTAGGGTTACATTTGTCAGCGGCCCAACATTTAAAATCGCAGTAAAAGTGGTTGTTGGGCTAATGACTTCTGTTAGGTTTTCTGCTACAGGAGTTAGGGTAAAACCAGCTACATCGTTATCCAAGGTCTGCACTGTAAGAGATTGTGGAGCCAAGAGAGAGAAACCATTTGAAGGGGAAAAAGAACTAATGGCAGCCGCTATAGAATAAGTTGTTGTTCCATCTAATATGAGATCTTCTACACTTTCAAGGACAACGGTTTGGGGAATATTCCAATTGGCATTGGTAAACACCAATGAGGTTGTTGTTGCAAGAACATTCGCCTCCGTGACATCCAAACTGTTTATGTCTATGATAACAAAATCTAAAAGGTCGGGCTGTGCATCCAAAACGACAGTGAAACTAACTACGGCAGAGCTCCCCTCGAGCAAATCTCCACCATTGAGAGAACTTAGACTAAAGCCAGCAATTTCATTATCTAAATTTGGAATACTCAAGGTTTGTGATGCAATGGAAGTAAAAAATGGATCCGAGCCTGAAACAACAGCAAAAACAAGATCAGTGTTGATCGTTCCATCAATTAAGAAATCATCAACAGAAGAGAGGCTAATCACTTGAGGAATATTCCAATTTACGTTGGTAAACGTAACTAGTGTTGTAGCGGCAGAAATTTCGTCTGTAGGAGAAATCGTGATAGAAATAGCAACATCCGTTGTTGGACGAGCATCCAAAACAAGGGTAAAACTCACCGTTTGAGAGGAACCCTCTGTCAATGTTCCCGCAAGCGCAGAAAGGGTAAACCCAGGAATATCGTCATCGGCTACGGATACTGTCACTGTTTGAGATGCTAATCCCGTAAAGGCAGGGTCAGAAACTGTATTCACACTTGCTGTAATCGACACTGTTTGCGTTCCATCTACTAGCGATTCATCCACAGAATTGAGCAAAACAGTTTGTGCTGTATTCCAATTTAGCGGTGTAAACGTTACACTAGCTATGGCTAGGGTCGCTTCAGTTAGATCTGCACTTTGCAAGTCTATGATAATATCGGTCAATGGGGCGGCACTGAGGACAATATCAACAGCTGCCGTTTGTGTGCTCCCCTCCGTTAATGTGCCCGTGACAGGGCTTAAAACAAAGCCAGCTATTTCATTGTCCAAAATAGTTATTCCATAATTTGCTGTGGTTGAATAACAATTATCTGAAGCCCCAGTATCCAATTCAATTCGCAAGGTTACATTTTGATCACCATCCACAATAAGATTATTTACAGCCGTAATTGTTCCTACTTGGGTAGTATTCCAATTGGTGGGCGTAAAGGTCATGGTCGTGGGGAAAACGGTCATTTGGGCGGTATCTGTCGTTCTTAAGTTGTAAATGACATTTTGACTAGGCTGTTGGTCCAACACCAATGAAAAAGTACTTACTCCACTTGCTTCCAATAAGCTGGGATAAGTATTTGTAGAGGTAAATGTTCCGTTGACTAAATCAACAAGAACCTCCAAACGGCTTTCACTTTGGCGATAGGAAGTGGCATATGGGTCAGATAAACTTGCTGCTTCTACATAATATGTTGTTGCATCAATCAAGGGTGTAATTCCTGGTAAATACGTAGAAGTTCCTGTTGCCGAAGAAAACCACACTAAATTATATGAATTATTCAAAAAATCAGTCAGAGCGTCAACACCATCTGGACGCGCTATAGTTTTTGCAAGATCGTTAAGTGTAGGAGACCCGGTGGCACATATAACTTGAACTGTTGAATTTGCAACCGCATTTGTTGCTGTTGGGGGAAGAATTTCATCAGTAACACAAATAGAATCATCATCAAACCGAACTTGCTGCAAATTTGTTGATCCTCCAGTTGCGGCAGTAAAACCCCAGTATCCAATATTAGAATTTAAAACATCTCCAATAAGATCTACTGTTTTAAAGTCAGAATAAACACCTCCTCCATTTCTTGTAAAAGTGTAATCCAATCGGGTTGTGTTTGGATTCCAATTAATTACTATGTTATGCCAAAATCCATTTTCAAGATTGTAAACATCTGTTAAATCACCTGGAGCTGGAGCATTACTAGCATTACCGTCTTTTACAAAAGCAATATGATCATTGCCGGTGTTGCCGTCTCTTGGTGATCCATTATTATAGGTGTCCATTTCAATGGCATAGGAAGGGCTAATTCCCCGGTATCCGAGGCCTCCTCCACTTGATCCTTCTGATGTACTTATATTTTGAATTACAAAAGCTATACCATCTGCACCATAATCATTATACCCTAAGAATACATCAACACTTAAAGAAAATGAAACACGTAAATCAAGTTTTCTTTGAAACCAAACCATCCCTCTTTTATATCCTAAATCAGGAGTTAATGAGAACGTATCTGATCCACTTGTATGAGTTGCATCTTCAATAAAGGCAAAATCACTATCATCAAAGTCTCTTGAAAAACAAACTTCAGGATCATCATCTTGATTTCTCACCTGAACAATTTGATTGGCTAGGGGATCAAAATCATCATCAGACTGTGTATCCACAATCGCGAAAGTAAGGTCACTGTTTGTGTCGGCATCTCTTACGGCATCATCTACCCCTGAAACCACAAGTAATTGGGGTACATTCCAATTGAGATTAGTAAAGGTCATGGTTGTAGAAGATACACTCACCTCTGTGGCGTCCTCTATGGTAATGGAAAGCACTACATCAGAAATAGGTTTGCGGTTCAATTGTACCAAAACACTTTTGGTTACAGTCCCCGATTCGTTAACCAAAACATAGGTTGGGCTAACATCAAATCCAGCTGCCAAGGGATCAATATAATCTGCAAGTGTATCTCCATCAATATCGTTGACATTCAATTCAACACTATCCAAAAGACCATCATCATCAGAGTCTAGGTCCAGGTAATTGGGTATTCCATCAAGATCGGTATCCGTAAGTCCTTCAATGGTATCTGAAATCGTATCACTATCAGAATCCAAGTCGAGGTAATTTGGGATCCCATCTCCATCCGTATCGGAGGCTGTTTCGGTGATTGTTGAAATACCATCGCCATCGTCGTCAATATCCAAGAAGTTTGGGATTCCATCTCCATCCGTATCTGCTGTTCCTCCTTCTGTTCCATCTAAAATTCCATCATCGTCACTATCTAAATCGTAACTGTTGTTAACGCCATCGCTGTCGGTGTCCAACAGACAACTATTTGCCGGGCGATCAAAAGAAATCGCATCAACTAAGTTTCCCGAGGATCCAGAATCAGGTGTATTAAAGAAAAAAGTTGTGGAGGTTTGTCCTGAAGGAATTAAATAAATACCAGAATAAAATTTCCAAACTCCATTCGTTGCATCTTCAGTGTGTAAAATAACAGAATAAGCCAAAGATGCGCCAACTTGAACTTGCAATGTTTCGAAATTTGAACTTCGCCCTTGATGGGCAACTGACCAAATGATAAAGGTATTGGGAAGTGTCGCTAAATCTTGATAAATAGCTCCGTTAGATGTTGCATTTAATTCAGCAAGTATATTACCATCATAGGAACTTCGGCCTAGAAATCCTGTTTCCCATAATTCAATTTTACTATTACCATCGGTTGTTGACCAACCCGGGACAAGTATATCATCTATTTGAATATAACTACTAACTGAATTTGATTCAAAACTTCCATTAAGAATGCCTCCATTAGGATATCCACATTCAATGCTATCTAAAATCCCATCATTATCATCGTCTGGATCAAAGTGATCAGATATTCCGTCTAAATCATTGTCTTCAAAAAAAAGGTGATTGGTTCCTATGGTTAGCTCATCATCATCATTCAAACCGTCATTATCTGAATCGACATCTAGATAATCTGGCGTTCCATCGCTATCAGTATCGATAATTCCTTCTACTAAGGTTAGAATACCATCTCCATCGTCATCTGCGTCGAGTGCGTTAAATATTCCGTTACCATCGGTATCAATAAATAATTCAGCAGCATTGCTTATATTATCAAAATCACAATCAGCACTACCCCATGCAGCACTTGGTGTTAGCGTTTGGGACGATACAAGGAAGGAGCACAAATCCTGAAAATCTGTACCATCTGTTGTCTCTTGCCCATTTGTCACTCCATCACCATCACAATCTGCAGCTTGCCAGTAGGCATTTTGAGTTGGATCTGATGGTTGTGGATCACAAGGCCCAATAACGGTCAGGGTAGCACTATTTTGACGTGAAAAGCAAACATTATCGACATGCAAAATATGTAAAGTGTACACTTTCCCATCCAATCCTGTTACATCCGTTAAACTTAATATTCTAGATGTTGCACCACTATACACCCCTCCATTGGCTAGGTCAATTCCGTCTTCTTGCCATTGATACGAAAAACCTGAACTAGCATCAAAGCCTGTAGAATAATCGGGTGTACTATCGAGATTAAAATTTGATGTACTTGTTGCCACTGCAGCGGAAATTGTAAATGTAGTCCCCGTTCCAATAAAAATAGTTTTGCTCGTTAGTGCAGTTGCATCAACTACAACAGAAGTAGCCGTATGATGATTATTCAAGCTTGTACTAACCGAAGAAGTTTGTGGTAATGAAGTATAACTATTCCCTATTACTCCAGCGGCAATTACCAAACCGTTTGCATCCACTTGTCCCCCGCTAAAAGTTGGGGTATCTTCACCATAAATGCCCGTATCGCCACCATCGGAAAGTGGTGACCCATACGCCTCATTGGCATCGGAGCAACCATCATTATCAGAATCATAATCTTCACCATCGATGATTCCGTCATTATCTGAATCCTGACACATCGAAAAAACAAATTGTCCCGAATTCAGTGACTCTGTCGTTAGATTTAGGTAAACCACATAAATTTTTTCAACGGGAAGGTTCGTGTAAACGTCAAATTCAGCAAAGTCAGGCCCCGATCCTGATGTTCCAGAAACAGTGAGTGTGGCACCATTTACCACTATATTGGCGAAGTTAGAAGAAACAACAATCCACTCAAAACCGGCAGGTAACACTCCAGCTGCAGTAAATTGAAATTGATCTGCTTGGGTAATATTTGAAAGCCCAATTGTCGCATTTGCTCCAAAACGTATTTTTACTGGGGAGGCAAAACCAATTGAAGACTCGAATGAATGTCCAGCCTCTGCAGGAGAAGTATCTTCAAAACGGAGTAAACTACCTCCATTTCTAGAAGAAATAGACACCAAACCATCGCTTCCCACCAATTGACCTGGAGCATCAATGGTAATGGATGTCGTCAAACTATTCCCATTCAAAAAATTGGTGAAAACTGAGGAGGCATCACCTGGACTTATGCCAGCTGCAATGGAAGAAAAATCAATATAGGTAATGGGACATTCTGTGGAATCTAAAATTCCGTTATTGTTATCATCCAAATCAACCGCATCGGAGATACCATCTCCGTCGCAATCGCCCACTGGACCGGGGCATTGTGCAAGAACCTGGTTTCCCCCTAAAAAAAAAGCAAGCATCAAAAAGAATGTGTAGACAAACTTAATGTGTTCGCTGCTGTTTTTTTTATCCATGTTGATTTTAAAATAATATATATAGTGAGTAAATAATATTAATTATAATCAAACCTACCCTATACTACAAACCTAGTGATTTTATTCAAGATGAGTGATCACTTACTATCTTCCATTGCCCCTCTATTTTCCTAAATAAAAGGGTAAAAAATCCTGTGGGACGATCCTTGCTTCTAATCAAGGTGAATTTTCCAATGACTTGAACAGTATTGTTGTCCCATTGTTGCTGGTGAAGAATATCAAAATGCAACTCCCCCATTGTTTCTTTATCGGGATATCCTTTGCGGTAACTGTCCAAGGTATTTACATAACCATAGGTTGGTCCAGATCGACCAACAAATACTAGTGCCTCATTCTGCCAATAGCCCATCATAAAACGCTCTAAGTCACCTTTATTCCAAGCGCTTTCTTGTGCTTCCATAACACTTAACACTGCTTTCATATCGACAGGATTAACCTCTTCTTGAGCCGTAAGAATGGTAGAAAAAACAAAGCAGATCACGATTAGGTAGTTGTTTTTCATTTTTCAGTATTTTACGTTTGAAGTTAAGCAATTACAACCGCAAATCACTCTTATCGCAATGTTTGAAAACGTTTTTACCCTTAAAGAAGAAGTGGGCTATATAAAAAAGCATATATTTATTAACTATATTTTAGAAAAACTAACGAATTATGACGCATTTTTACACATCAAAAGCATTGCTATCTAGTCTACTTTTTGCCTTAGTATTGATAGGATGCGAAGGAACAATCAAAACTCCATCGGAAATCATTATTAGCGGAACCATTGCACAAGACAGCCATTGGACGGCTAATACTGTATATTTTCTCGATCAACAGGTAACTGTCCCCAGTGGTGTTAGCCTCACCATCGATGCGGGAACAATCATAAAAGCTAACCCGGGAGAAGCCTCCACAACTTCTATGCTGGTTATTGCCAAAGGTGGAAAAATAAATGCAAAAGGGACTGCAGACAAACCCATCATCTTTACCTCAATAAACGATGACATCGATCTGAAAAACGGGAAAGAATCTTCGTTGTCAAGTGAAGATGTTGGCTTGTGGGGAGGTATCATTATTTTAGGAGATGCTCCGATTTCATTGCAAAATGGTGATGACGAAACATTTTACACGGGCTTAAATCCAAATACTGAAGCCAGCTACTATGGAGGAGAAAATACGGATGATAACTCAGGAGTCCTTGAATATGTTTCCATTCGACATGGTGGTGTTTTCATCGGAACCGGAAGCGAGTCGAACGGTCTAACCCTCTGCGGTGTTGGAAACAAAACTACTATCAACCAAGTTGAAATATATTCAATTCAGGATGATGGTCTTGAAATATTTGGTGGAACAGTAAACGTTTCAAATCTATTCGTACACGCTTGTGGTGATGACGGAATTGATCTTGATGAGGGCTATACAGGAACCATCGATCATTTTATTGTTGAACTAAGCAACGAGTCAGAAAGCGGTATAGAAATCTCTAGCGGAAAAGGAAATTCTGTTGGTAACTTCAATTTAACAAATGGACTAGTAGACATCAAAAGCGCCTCCAACAAAGCACCTTTCTCGGCAGATGAAAAGGCCGTTGGAAGTATTTCAAATATTAGCGTTGACAACGGAGAAGCGATTGAAGCATTCCAAAGCGAATCTTCTGAGGTCAGTTCAAATAACGACGGAAAAAGCCAAGTTGACAAATCGATCTTTAGCTGGACAAAAATTAAGGCTTAATGATCGATTTATATCAATAAAAAAGAGGCTATGTGGCATCTTTTTTTATTCATCTAATGCTTGGGCTGAAAAATGCACTAATTCACCTGAATAAACATAGGTTAATTGAATAGGACGACAACAGACTTCGCAGTCCTCGATATAGTGTTGTTCTTCCTCCATTTCATCCAATAGCATTGAAATGGTTTGCCAGCAATTGGGGCATTGAAAAAAGTGTTCAAACATTAGGCTTCCAATTCCATTAGTTCTTCTAATATAGCTTCCCAACGCAACATTGATTCTGCAAGAACCTCTTTTTTCTTGTTGTAGATGTCAAAGAAATTTGGTTGAGCAATAGTAGCCTCATAATTGATTTGAAGCTCAAGGTCGATTGCCTTAATTTCTTTCTCCAAATCGGCAATTTGCGTTTCTACCTTCGATTGTTTATTCTGTAATGACTTCAACTTTTTCTGCGTTTGATAATCATTTTCATTGGTTGCTTTCTTCTTGCTTTTTACTTTTTCAACACGTTCTAAATCCACCAATGAAGCGAGACTTTTTTGATCCAAATAAAATTGAATATCGCCCAAGTACTCTTTGAGCACGTGGTCTTTAAATTCCATCACACGATCACTTAAGCCTTGTAAGAAGTCCCTGTCGTGTGAAATAAGAATGAGGGTTCCTTCAAATTTCTTTAAGGCTTCTTTCAATACGTTTTTAGAACGAATGTCCAAGTGATTGGTTGGCTCATCCATGATCAATACATTAAAGGGAGACAACAATAATTTACAAAGCGCCAAACGGTTGCGCTCTCCTCCTGAAAGCACTTTCACTCTCTTATCCACGTCATCGCCACGAAACATAAAAGAACCCAACATATCGCGCACTCTTTTTCTGTTCTCGTCTGTTGCAGCTTCCTCCATTGTTTCCAATAATGTGAGAGAGCCATCTAAATATTCTGCTTGGTTTTGTGCGAAGTAACCAATCAATACATTGTGTCCTAATTCACATTCTCCTTGGAAGTCAATTTCGTCGACAATTATTTTTGCCAAAGTGGACTTTCCTTGTCCATTTTGACCTACGAAAGCGGTTTTTGTTCCTCGTTCAATTTCAATATCAACGCCTTGGAGTACTGTTTTTTCCCCGTAACGCTTAACAATGTTTTCCGCACGCAATACCACTTTTCCTGGCTGAATGGCGACAGGGAATTTCAATTTCATGGTTGCCGTATCTTCCACATCTATTTCAATACGGTCAATTTTATCCAGTTTTTTTACAAGCGATTGTGCCATGGAGGCCTTAGAGGCTTTGGCCCTAAAACGCTCAATTAGTTTTTCTGTTTGTTCAATTTCTTTGGCTTGATTCTTTTGCGCGGCGCGTTGTTGCGTCATTATTTCTTCGCGAAGAACCAAGTACTTGGAATAGGCTTTTTTGTAGTCATATATACGTCCACCAACAATTTCGATGGTTCGGTTACTCGTATTGTCCAAGAACATTTTATCGTGCGATACCACAACAACTGAGCCTCTGTATTTGGTCAAGAAGTCTTCCAACCAAATAATGGATTCAATGTCCAAGTGATTGGTTGGCTCATCGAGCAATAAAATATCGTTGTCCTGAAGAAGTAATTTTGCCAATTCAATCCGCATTCTCCATCCCCCCGAAAAAGTATCGGTCATTTTCTCAAAATCACTCGGAACAAAACCTAAGCCTTGAAGAATACGTTCGGTTGTTCCTTGATAATGATACCCACCAATGAGCTCGTAACGCTCTGTAGCGTCGTTTAAGTCGATTATTAAATCATTATAAGCGGTCGACTCATAATCTGTACGTGTCGCCAATTGATCGTTTACATGCTCCATCGCTGCCTCCAGGGATTTGATCTCCTCGAAAGCTTGATAGGCTTCTTCTAAAACAGTTCGCCCTTTTTCAAAATCGATGTCTTGACGAAGAAAACCCAAGCGAACGTCTTTCTCTTGAGAAATGGAACCAGATGTTGGCTCATGGTCTTTGGCAATCAAATGCAACATGGTCGATTTACCTGCGCCATTTTTACCAACCAATCCCACACGATCTCCCGCTATTAAACGAAAAGATACATCTCTAAAAAGTGTTTCTCCTCCAAAAGAAACGGTCATATTTTGAACGCTAAGCATGCTAAAAATTTGTTACAAAAATGAGAAAAGCCATTGACTTACGCTTGCTTTTCAACTATTTTTTCAAAGCGATTAATGTCTACCTCAAAAGGCAGGTCTATTCTTTGGTCAATTGACTGATACAGCCACTTTGCCGCTTGAGGCGCTGTCAAAACTCCACGTGAACCCAAACCGTTGAGCAGGTGTATGTTTTTATATTTGTGATGCGTTCCTAACAATGGACGTCTATCTATCACTGTGGGACGTATGTGGCATACATGATCTTCGATGGTATAGGGAACATCGATGAGTTGTTCGATCTTCGTTACTAGCCAATCTTTTCCTTTTACATTAGTGGCTAAGGTTTTATCTTTTTGTTCAAAAGAGGCACCGGCCCAATAACGATCGTCGCCTAAAGGAGCTATAAAAATTGGCCCTTTCAGAATTGCATCGCTTTGCAATTGTGGCGCGTGGATGATCAAAATCTGACCTTTGGACCCCACCAGGGGTAAATTACTGAAGAAAGGATTGTTCACCATGGCATAGCCTTCACAGAAAACAATATGTTGTGCATGAATATTCTTGTACATCAGTCCATCTTCAAGCTGTTCAATGGCCGCATAATCAAAGGTTGCTTGGGTGTAAAAATTATCAATAGATAACCGATAGGCGTCGATCAAAGCACGAGTATCTATGCGCCCACATTCTTTTAACTTTCCAAAGCCATTGGGGCTTTTAACGCCTTCTAGAGGCGTGGAATGAATTGTTGCGTCCAAGAAAAGCGAAAGTCCTTGACGATCTGCAGCTACCGCCCATTGATTGTGCTCCGCCACTTGGCTAAACAGTTTGTAAATAGGAGCTGGAAAGTTTATTTTATGCTTAAGTCGATTTTCAATTGCTTGATAAAAGGGAAGTGCCAAAGCATGCAACTCCTCTCCCTTCCAGGTCATATTAAAACGTTTCAAAACAGTTGGGTTATAAATACCCGCTGCAATGGCTGAGGAGCCTGAAGTTTCCGCGTCTATAACATGGAATGTTTTGTTGGACAACTGTAGGGTTTCCACATAGGCAAGCCCTGCCAATCCAAAACCCACGATAAGGGTATCCACTTTCTTCATTTAAAATTTGATATGAAAGAAAAACGCCGCCCGAGGGCAGCGTTTTCATATTGTTATGCTATGGTTAATTATTCCACATGTCCTGTTCAAAGTCGCGAATAACAGACTTAATTCGCTCAGATTCCAGCAATTGTTGGAGAGCATCTTCAAAAATATATTCATCCAACTTTCTATCTTCGTATACATTCTCCTCTTTGTAGATCAATGCATTGAATCGACGGGAGTTTAACATATTGTCAAAAGTAATTGGCTGTGATGAGTTACGCGTATTAAAGACAACAGCATTATTCAAAATATCTCTTGCGTCTGGAAACCATATCCAAAAAAGTGGATACAGAACATCTGGATCAATTCCAGGAGGCATACCTGCAGGATTTAAAATCTCTTTATCTGGTGCACAAGGTGCAATTCCTAATAAACGATATTTCATCTCTCCTTGACGCTTATTGAAGTACCAAGTGCCTTTGATTCGATATTCAGTAACATGCAATGATTTAAGAGGAATTTCCACACCATATTCTGCTTTGATTTCATCTTCTGTTAAGATTCCCTCATTTGAAGCTTGTTCATAACCAGGAAGAAAACCAATGAAAGATAAATTCTCTCTTACTTGTTCATAGGTTAATTTCGTTTTGAAATATCCCCCATCATCAGCATAAACTTCTTTTATCTCACCATTTTCAATTCCTTTAACAAGAACGTCAAATAAAGACTTTCTTTCTTCTCCAAGATTTTGTGATTCACTAGGATAGTAATACGGGAAGTTTATACGCTCATCCAAATCAATTTTTTCCCAAACTGTTTTAGACCAAAGTATATCTCTATCGTCGATATAACCATAAGAAAGTGGGCTTTCATCGTTAGATGCTATTTGCTGATCATTCAGTTTACCTACTTCTTGTGGTACACGAGCATTAAGCAAATTTGCTTGTCCATACAACATTGAAGTCGATAAGAGCAAAGAAAACAAACAACTAAATAACAATGAATTTTTCATGGGAATGTTATAAAATTTCGATTAGAACTGGAGCAACACGCTTAAATTTATAATTAGGCTTGCTAGGGTTCTGAACTTTTAAATCAAAAATGCTGATTTCTTGTCCAGATCTAACACGACCAAGAGCTTGTAGAGCTTTAGCATTTAATTTTGTTCCCTTACAGGTAATTGTAGGTGCGCCAGGAACTTTTACTTTAAACTCCAAAGTTTTTAATGTCAAGTCAAAATCAAAGTCCTCAAGAATTGCACCAACCTCAGCACGTTCAATACTCGCCTTGGGTAATCTTATTTTACCTGACTGGCGGAAAAATGTTGCATTTGGACGTGGTAAATCTTTGATTCTAAATTTGGTTTTAGTAGAAACGAGTTTTCCATCGGGTAATTTTCCATTAGCAGTAATGGTAATCTCTCTACCCTTACCCGGATTCATTATAAACTTGCTCCCCTTTTGACGTTTTAAACCAGGTGCAGATGCATTGATTTTATCGTCTGGAATTCCAGGGATAGAAATAGTCATTGGGTTATCAACACCTCGGTAAACCACATTCATCTTATCAGCAGAAATTACTGCAGAGTTTGGTTTAGCGATTACCATGAAAGATTGATCAACAGGAATTCTAGATTCAACACCAGCATTCAAGAAAACTAAGTCTCCTTCTATACGGTGATCTCCAGGACGACCTGCAGATACTTTTAACTTTATACCTCCCGGGATCTTCTCGTAATCATTTTCAGATAGTTTACGTCCGTCCATGGAAAGAGAAACCTCATTTGGATTTTGTGCTCCACCTTTACGACCTAAAATAACGCTTCCATCAAAAGTTTCACCTTGATAGTAAGCTCCTTTTTCAGATTTCAATAAAGTAATGTAGTTATCTGTATTTACTTTACTACTCCCTTCGAGTTCTTTTCCTAACAATGCATTCAATACATCACTTTCTGTCAAACGAATATCGTTCTGCATCATGGTTAATTTAGCCAATGAAGAAATCAACGGAAAGCCTTCAAAGTTATTGGCTAACCATGGCTGCGAACCATCACTAGTAGGAACCTTGCCTTCAAAGTCTCCTGTGAAAAAACGCTCTTCAACCAAATCTGTGTACTGTGGAAATTGAGAGGCAAAAACCTGAATAACACGCATTTTATAGGCATTAATCATATCAACAAATGCTACTCCTTCTGGAGATACACCGCTCGCATCAAAGAAAATCAAATCCAAGGCTTCACCCTTGTCCATTTGAGAGTATTCTTTTAAATCAGGATCTGCGATACGTTGCTTTTCCGTGATTGTTGCTTTAATATCTACTATACGAGCAAAAAATTTGTCCGATTCTTTTCGGATTTCCTTTGCTGTTCTATCGTGACCAACCCATTTACCTTCTTTTTCTTGGGCGTTAACCTCAATTTTATCATAGTAAATGATGTTTCCTTGATTGACACGTTCGTTTGCGCTCTGAATTTTCTTGAACATTTGTCCAAAACCATCCAAAACTTCTTTACTAACATTCAATGCTAACATGGTGATAAACACCAAGTACATTAACGCAATAAGTTTATTACGTGGGGTTTCATTTGCTCCTGCCATTGCTTAACTAGTTTTTGTTCATTGCAGAAAGCATTCCGCCATAAACTTGGTTAAGTGATGCTAAATTTGCAGACAAGGCCTCCATCTGTGCTTTCAAACGTTCAGCGTTCTCAGCCACTTGCTCATTGTAAACAGTTTGAGAACTAGAGCTTGCTACTTGTGCACTGTATAATTCGTTTAAAGTTTCTAGTTGAACAGCTGCCTTGGTCAATTGCTCAGAATAACTTTCTGAAGATGAAACTGCCTCTGCTGCTGGAGTAAGTGCTTTAGCTGATGCTTCAAGGTTCTTAATGCTTTGCGTTAGACCATTTACAACACTAACGTCTAGTTTTGCTTCTTGCAAGATACCATCAATTTTGCTTGATAGACCTTCATCTGTATTACCTGAGGGTTTTCCATGACCAGATTTTTCCTCCTGGTGTTCTACAAAAGCTGTGTGTTCTTCACGAGCATCGTCTAACATTAATCCTCCCACAAGGAAAATAATAGCTTCAGTACCTAATCCTAAACCTAGTACAACACCACCAGTAATGGGACCAATTTCTAAGTGAAGAATTTTAAATAATGCTCCAACAATTACAACTGCTCCTCCAATTTGGAATAACATGTGCATGATGATTTTTCTTCTTAAGCGACCTTTGAGTTGTTTTGCGTCCATATTTTTGTTTATAATTTAGTATTTTCTAAAGATAAAATTTTCTATTTAATTTTTACTTTTTCAGAACCCAAATAATCTTGCACGGTTCTAAAGCCAATATAACTTCTTGCTGTGTCTTGGTACTCATAATCTCTAGAGCTTACACGCAAAAAATAGGCTACATCTTTCCATGATCCCCCACGAACAACCTTTCGTCGCTCTTGATTTAAGGACATGTTTGGATTCAGCGATGAAACATATTCATATGCTCCCGGGTCGTAAGAAGATTCAGTCCATTCGGCTACATTACCTGCCATATTATACAGGTTAAAGTCATTGGGCAGGTACGATTTCGCTTCAACAGCATACATCGCTTGATCGGCAGAGTAATCTCCGCGCAAAGGCTTGAAGTTGGCTAAAAAGCAACCTCGGTCATTTAATAAATAAGGTGATCCCCATGGGTAAGTCCCGGAAGGGATTCCACCTCGTGCGGCATATTCCCATTCGGCTTCGGTAGGTAAACGGAAATTATTTACCAACGGGTCTCCTTTTGCTTTTTGGAAAGAGTTTTTGTATTGCGTTCTCCAGGTACAAAAAGCAACGGCTTGTTTCCATGAAATTCCAACCACAGGATAATCTTGGTATGCTGGGTGTGAAAAATAATCGTTGTGCATCGGTTCGTTGTAGGAATAGTTAAAATCTTTGATCCAAACAGTTGTATCTGGATAGATTTCAATTTCTTCTTTCTTGATGAATGGTAAGCGGTCTCGAGATGATGGATCTTTTTGTCTTTCAAGGCCGGCTGCTTCTGCATCAAACCAAGAATACTTATAGACCATTTTGTTGACATCTATTTTCATTTCACCATTGTACCAAACTTCTGGTGGTAAGTACAAACTATCCATAACCTCAACATAGGCTTGATCAACATAATTATTGGGTTCCCACTCAATATCTTGATCCCAATTCAATGTTCTACCTGCATAGGGGTCGTCAGATAAATCGTAGTAATTGGCGCGCATGTACTTCTGAAATTCGGACAGATCAGCTGTATCTGCATCTTTAAATGCATATTCACCTATTCCATCGCCAGTTTCGCCATCTTCACCCAAGCTAAGTTCGTCTGCCTTTCGTGCGAGCATTGCTAGCGCTATGGAGTCACGCACCCAATATACAAACTGTCGATATTCGCTGTTGGTTATTTCTGTTTCATCCATGTAAAATGAACGAACAGTTACTGTCTTTGCTGGCGCATTCTTAAGTTGAGCAACGTCATCATCCTGTTTCCCCATAATGAAAGCTCCACCTTCTACAAGTGTCATTCCATAAGGCTTTTCAGGAAACCATTTCTTTTGCTGAACTCCGATAAGTTCACCGCGTTTGTTTCCACATCCGTAGATCATCAACGCAGTAAAAATGAAAACAACTATTTTCTTCATATAGTATTTAACGAGTGGCAATTAATAATATTTTATTTAAATGCTATTTTCTCCAATTATAAGGAATTAACACTGTAAATCCTAGCTTCTTTTGGTCGCCCTCCACCATCTGTCGGGCAAAATATCATTACATGCGTTCAAATAATCTTGGTGCGTGCATGATAATAACGCACTACTTCTTGTTTTATTATCCAAATAGTTTTCTTTCACGAATTCCATCCACCAACGTTGGCTTTTCGAACTCTTCAAAAAAACCAGTTCTCTATCCGACATTTGGACCGTATAACGTGTAAATCCCTGAGCAGCATCGACTGGGTATTCGTCAAAACGACATTGGACCCCTTCAATGAAATACCAGATCATTTGAGCCAGCAATTTATGAAAAATTATAGCATTTGGTAAATCAAAATATCCAATAATGCTAACTCGATCACTAATTCCTGCGTAACGTGCTAAGGCACAAATAGTTCTTGCATCAATTCCATTTGGCATTCCTTGCGAAAGATTTCCTTCTGCTACTCCACTCAACACTTTCATGTCAAAACTCACAAGGTCTGCTTCGCGAAAAACAGGCTCAGTATTTTCTGGCCGATCCAAAACCTGACCCAAACGTTGGGAATCAAAAAACAATTTTTCCATTAAATCCAATTCCTCTTGCGCGATCAAATAGGATTGATACCCCAGATTCGTAAAGTTATTTAACCTGCTTGGGTTCTCCATGATGATCTCACTCATATAAGATCGTCCAGAAATCAATTCTTCTTCTTGCGAAAAGTCGAATCGATTGTCAACAGAGACGATATTCACCCATTGGTCGGAACTTTCAAAAGAACGATACAAGGAAACCGTGAGATCTTGACTCCCTCCCAATACAATTGGAATAATGTTTAATTGTCTAAGGTAGAGACAGATTTCCTTCAAGGCATAGTAGGTGTCTTCTGGCTTTTCGCCCGAGGGTAGATCGCCTAAATCTGCAAAATTGACGGACCAGTTTCCTGGGAAGAGTTGATAAAACTCCTTCCGGAAAGAGTTTGTGTCATACTCCATTACTGGATAATAGCTATTCCTACTTTCAGAGACCCCAAAAAAAGCAATGCGTGTGTTTTCTAATTCAGGGAAACCGTTTTTCTCGGTATGCACCTGCAGCGATTTCCCAATCACCTGTTTTGGTAATAAAGCGGCTATTCCGAGAACAGCATCATTAACAGGGGTCAAAAAATCTAAACTCATGTTTACTTTTTAGCTTTTGTTTTGGAAGCTGCCTTTTTCTTAGGTTTTTTCTTGGGTTTTTTAGCTTCAATAAGTTTTTGTGCTTCAGCCAAGGTGATTTTTGTCGCATCGATGTCTTTCGATAACTCAATCTTAATTTTTCCCTGTATAATATTTGAACGACCCCAACGGGCTTTCTCCACTCGAATTCCTTCTTCTTCCCAGTTATGGATAACCTTATCGATCTCTTTTTGAATCTTGTCTTTGATCAATGTTTCAATATCATCATTGGAAAGGGCATCAAAATTATACTTCTTGTTAACGTTAATAAACATTCCGCTCCATTTGATAAAAGGACCAAAGCGGCCTGTTCCTTTTGTTACAGGTAATTCGTTATAGGTATATATAGGAGCATCGGCAATTTTCTTTTCTTCAATGAGTTCAATGGCCAGGTCGCGATCGACCTCCATGGGGTTTGTTCCTTTGGGCAAGGAAACGAAAGTAGCTCCAAATTTGACATAGGGCCCAAAACGACCGTTGTTTACCGTAACGATCTCCCCCTCATACTCTCCTAAATCTTTGGGCAATTGAAATAAATCCAACGCAGCTTCAAAAGTTATTGTATCCAACTGTTGGTCTTGACTAAGGCTGGCAAAAACAACTGGCTCTTCGTCTTCAGCATCACCAATTTGCGCGATGGGGCCAAATTTCCCCAAACGCACTTTAACTGTACGTCCAGAATCGGGATGAGTTCCCAATACACGCTCTCCAGATTCACGCTCGGCATGCTCTTTTACGTGCTGAACGGTGGTTTGAAAATCACCATAGAAGCTTTTGATCATTTTAATCCAGTCTTCTTTCCCTTCAGCTATTTCATCAAAATCTTGCTCGACTTGAGCAGTGAAATTGTAATCTAAAATATTTTCAAAATTGTTTACCAAGAAGTCATTGACAATCATTCCAATATCCGTTGGAACCAATTTTCCTTTATCCGAGCCAACCATTTCGGTTAGTCTACTGGCGGTAACTTCTCCCTTGTCCAAGGCAAATTGTTGGTAAGAGCGTTGTACTCCTTCAACAGTACCCTTAGCCACATACCCCCTGTTTTGAACAGTGGATATTGTTGGGGCGTAGGTAGATGGACGTCCAATGCCCAATTCCTCGAGTTTCTTCACCAAAGAAGCCTCGGTAAAACGATAGGGAGGACGAGTAAACCGTTGAGTAGAAACCAATGATCTTAAAGTTAAAGTATCGCCTTTTTCTACAGGAGGAAGTATGCCTTGTGCTTCTTCTTCATCTTCATCAACACCTTCGAGATATACCTTAAGAAAACCTTCAAAAGTTAAGATTTCTCCACGTGCTGTAAAGATTTCGTTGTGCTGGTTGGCGTCAATTTTTAAAACAGTTCGCTCCAATTTAGCATCACTCATTTGAGATGAAACCGTTCGCTTCCAAATCAATTCATATAAACGCATTTGGTCATAATCTGCAGAAACAGTAGCACTACTTAAATCGGTTGGTCGTATGGCTTCGTGTGCTTCTTGTGCACCTTTACTTTTATTTTTAAAAGTCCTTGCTTGCGCATAGTCTTCACCATAACGATGGGCAATTTCTTTCAAAGCTGCCGTTTGGGCTTCTTTGGAAAGGTTGACACTATCGGTACGCATGTAGGTAATCAAACCTGCCTCATATAAACGTTGTGCCATGGTCATTGTTTTGCTCACAGAGAAAAACAATTTCCGAGCAGCTTCTTGCTGCAAGGTGGAGGTAGTAAAGGGAGCCGTTGGGCTCTTTTTAGCTGGCTTAGTTTCTTTTGAGGCAACCGCAAAATCTGCACTGGCATTTTTTGCAAGAAAAGCCTCAACTTCTTCTGCATGATCAAAGGTAGTATTCAAACCTGCTTTTATCAGTTTGTTTGCTGTTGTAAGAAACTCCGCTTGGGTTTTGAACATTGAAGCAGGAACAAATGCCTTGATCTCTCTTTCGCGTTCAACGATTAATCGAACAGAAACCGATTGAACTCTTCCAGCCGATAAGCCTCCTTTTACTTTTCGCCAAAGAACAGGTGATAATTCATATCCTACCAAGCGATCCAAAACTCTTCGCGCTTGTTGTGCATTCACTAAATTGTAGTCAATCTCACGTGGAGAATCAATCGCTTTTAAGATGGCATTCTTGGTGATTTCGTGAAAAACGATACGTTTAGTATTCTCTTCTTTCAACTCTAGGGTGTTGGCTAAATGCCAAGCAATGGCTTCTCCTTCTCGGTCCTCATCACTCGCTAACCAAACAATTTCAGCTTTCTTGGCCAAGGCCTTTAACTCTGAAACCACTTTTTTCTTGTCTGAAGAAACAATGTATTTGGGAAGGAAATCCCCCTCTACATTAACCCCTAACTCCTTGGAGGGAAGGTCAGCTATGTGCCCAAAACTCGAGGCTACCTTATAATCTTTCCCTAAAAATTTTTCAATTGTTTTTGCCTTTGCAGGAGATTCGACAATAACTAAGTTCTTCGCCATGATGGGTTTTTTCTTATCAACAAAAGTAGACGAATTTTTTAACGGCTCAAATTTTGAGGATAAAATCAAAAAAAATTAACGCTTTATCTTCTCACTATTCAATGACTAAACATTCTTTTGCCCCCAAAGAAATTTTCTAGCTTTTTACCCAAAACATGACAAAATGACGGTAATTCATTACTTTTGTATGATTATTGAAAAAGATTATCCATCGAAATAGAATGCAGACAAAACCAAATCATACTGATCTTTCACTAGATAAAAAGATAACACCAGCAACAGACGGTGTTGTAATCGCGCACAAAGAAAGGAATCGAAAAACCGAGAAATCTGTTTATATAGAATCCTATGGCTGTCAAATGAACTTCTCAGACAGTGAAGTGGTTGCCTCTATTTTGTCTAAGGAAGGCTATCAAACTACCTCAAAAATGGAAACAGCCGACTTGATTTTGGTCAATACTTGTTCCATTCGAGAAAAAGCAGAATTAACTGTTCGCAAAAGATTAGAGAAATTCAATGCCGTTAAGAAAACAAATCCTAACATGAAAGTTGGTGTTTTGGGCTGCATGGCCGAAAGATTAAAACATCAGTTTCTAGAGGAAGAAAAAATCGTGGATATGGTTGTTGGCCCTGATGCCTATAAAGACTTACCCAATTTATTGGCCGAGATTAACCAAGGCAGAGATGCCGTAAATGTGATCTTATCCAAAGAAGAAACCTATGGAGATATCGCACCAATCCGCATCGATTCCAATGGAGTGAGTGCCTATGTATCCATTACTCGTGGGTGTGACAACATGTGTACATTCTGTGTTGTTCCTTTTACGCGCGGAAGAGAGCGCAGTCGCGACCCAAAAAGTATTTTACTTGAAATCGAAGATCTTGCGCAACGCGGATTTAAGGAGATTACTCTCTTAGGGCAAAATGTCGATAGCTATTTATGGTATGGCGGAGGACTCAAAAAAGATTTTGTGAAAGCAACTGAACTGCAACAAAAAACAGCGGTTGATTTTGCACAATTGATGTCGATGGCAGCTGAAGCTCACCCAAGAATTCGTTTTCGCTTTTCAACCTCCAACCCCCAAGACATGACGGTAGATGTTCTTCATGTTATGGCTAAATACCCAAATATTTGCGATTATATTCACTTGCCTGTTCAATCTGGAAGTGATCGTATTTTAAAGAAAATGAATCGTCTTCACACCCGTCAAGAATATTTTGATTTGATCGATAATATTCGAAAAATCATTCCAGGCTGTGCCATTTCTCAAGACATGATTGCCGGCTTCCCTACTGAAACAGAAGAAGATCATCAAGATACCTTGAGTTTGATGGACTACGTGAAATATGATTTTGGCTTTATGTTTGCCTATTCTGAACGCCCAGGAACTCTTGCAGAACGAAAAATGGAAGACGATATTCCTTTGGCAACAAAGAAAAGAAGGTTGAGCGAAATTATTGACAAACAACAAGCCCATAGTCGTTTCCGTACCGAAAGTTTTTTAGGGCAAACTGTTTGTGTGCTAATTGAAAAGGAATCGAAAAAATCTGCTGATCAATGGAGCGGACGAACCTCTCAAAATACAGTGGCTGTTTTTCCAAAGCAGAACTACCAAATTGGTGATTTTGTAGATGTTGAAATTAAAGACTGTACTTCAGCCACACTGATAGGAACCGCCATTGGCATTTCTGAAAATATTTAACGCTAACCGATGGAAAATCTACAAACAATTAAACAACGATTTGGCATCATAGGAATGAGCCAAAGTTTAAATCGTGCGATCGAAAAAGCACTTCGCGTTGCCGTGACCGACATCTCCGTACTAGTTACCGGAGAAAGCGGGGTTGGAAAAGAAAATATTCCAAAAATAATCCACCAAAATTCACACCGCAAGCATGCAAAATACATTGCTGTTAACTGCGGAGCAATTCCAGAAGGCACCATTGACAGTGAACTCTTTGGGCATGAAAAAGGAGCCTTTACTGGCGCAACAGCCACACGAAGTGGTTATTTTGAAGTGGCCGATGGAGGCACCATTTTTTTGGATGAAGTTGGGGAACTTCCTCTTTCAACGCAAGTGCGTTTGTTACGCGTTCTGGAAACAGGCGAATTCCTTAAAGTTGGCTCCTCAAAAACACAAACAACCAATGTGCGTATTGTTGCTGCAACAAATGTCAACATGCGTGATGCTATCCAAAAAAATAAATTTCGAGAGGATTTATTTTACCGTTTAAGCACAGTCGATATTCACCTTCCGCCCTTGCGCGAACGCAAAGAAGACATCCCTTTATTGTTTCGCAAGTTCGCCGTAGATTTTGCACAAAAATACAGAATGCCAACGCTGCGGCTAGATGAGCATGCACAGCAATTATTAATACAGTACAATTGGAATGGAAATATTCGTCAGTTACGCAATGTGGCAGAACAAATATCAGTCCTAGAGCAAGATCGCCTTCTCAATGCAGCAACACTTCGTCCCTATTTACCCGATATGGGATCGCAATTACCCGCAATCACCAACGGCCGAAAAGAGCAAAGTGATTTTGCCTCTGAACGAGAAATTCTTTACAAGGTTCTCTTTGACATGAAAAACGATCTCAATGACCTCAAAAAGCTTACCTTAGAACTAATGAATCAAGACATTAGTGAGGAAGAAAAAGAAGGTCTCATTGAAAAAATCTATGGGAATGAAAACCTGAGTAATCACGAAGAACACAGCGCCTTAACGGTGATGAATCCATCGATAGAGCCCAATCAAACACAACCCATTGCACAGGCACAAGACAGTTACTCCTATGCCGAAACCATCGAAGCAGAAGAGCCTCTGTCCTTGTTAGATAAAGAAATTGAAATGATCAAAAAGGCGCTAGAAAGAAGTCGGGGCAGAAGAAAACTTGCTGCAGAAGAACTCGGTATTTCTGAACGCACACTCTACCGAAAAATCAAACAATACGACTTGAACGATGAAGAAGATTTATAATATTATCCTTTTGGTTGTTCTAAGTGGCAGCCTTAACAACTGTGGGATTTACTCCTTCACAGGAGCATCCATTCCTGCAGGCACAGACACCTTCCAAGTAAACTACTTCAACAACGAGGCCGGAAACAAACCAGGATCGACGGTAGAGCCAGGTTTAGACCAAGAATTTACCATTGCCCTGCAAGATTTAATACAAAATCAAACCAATCTAAATTTGGTGAGTACAAATGGGCATTTGGTCTATGAAGGAGAGATTACTGAATACCGTATTTCTCCCACAACCTCAACAGCAAACAATACTGCTGCTCAAAACAGACTAACCATGACGGTTAATTTGCGCTACACCAACACCAAAAAAACAGCAGATAACTTTGAACAGCGCTTTTCTTTCTTTTATGATTTTGATGCCAATCAGCAATTATTTGATGTAAAAGACGCTGCAAACCGCGAAATATTTGAGCGTATAACGCAAGACATTTTTAACGAGACATTGGCAAAATGGTAGGAATGACAGCACAAGAATACACCCAACTAATGCGCACTTTTGACCCAAAAGATGAAGCGCAACGAAAAGTCTTTGAGAAGATCACCTATCGTTATCCCTATTTTCAATCTGCCTATGCGCATTATTTAAAAACGCTCAAAGAGCAAGAGCAATACAATTACAATCTGATTTTACGCAAAACAGCTGTGCTGAGTCCATCGAGAGCTTTTTTGAATAATTGGCTGGAAAATAGCGTTTCTGTCCCGACAAAAGACATGCTAAGCAGTGAAATTCAACCAAGCGATCAACAAGAAAAAGCAGCCGAATTACCCGTGGTAGTTTCAACCACTGAACTAAAGGCAGCCTTGCCTGTAAAGCAGGTAGTTCCAAAGTCTTCAATAAAAGCAGCACCAAAAAAGAAACCAACGAAAAAGGTTAAAAAGGAGGAACCCCTTGCCATGACCTATGCTGACTGGGTGATTTATTCTTCCAAAGGGAAAATTGAGCCCAAAAAAGAAGCGGTTAGTTTAGATGATAAATTATCGTTGATCGATTCCTTTTTAGAAAACAAACCCAAAATACCACCCGTACGCCAAGATCAGCCCAAGGTGGATTTATCGGCCCTAAATGAATTCAACAAAGAAGAGTTTATGACCGAAACGCTGGCGAAAATTTATCTTCAGCAAAAGAAATATAAAAAAGCCCTCTACGCCTATCAAATTTTAAGTTTGAAATATCCAGAAAAAAATGGTTTCTTTGCAGACCAAATCAAAACGATTAAACAATTACTACAAAACAGTTAAGTCATGAGCACTTTTTCAATATTCATTACATTGATTCTTATTGTTTGTTTTCTACTCATCCTCGTGGTGATGGTTCAGAACCCTAAAGGAGGTGGATTATCTTCTTCTTTTGGTGGAGGTGGACAACAACTTGGAGGAGTTCAAAAAACAACCGATTTCTTAGACCGCAGTACATGGATTCTAGCGACGCTTTTGCTGGCTTTAATTCTCTTGTCTAACTTTGGAATCAACACCGGAACAGGAACAGTTGAAACTGAATCAAAACTAATTGACAGTGGTATTGAACAAACCATCCCTGAAACAATTCCAGAAGAAGTACTTGAAATTCCTGCAGAGCCTTCTGTAGAAGAATAAACACGTATTAACATATACAAATGCCAGCTTCCTGACAAGCTGGCATTTTTTTTTATAAAAAACTGCCAACTACTTGCTTGGCATAATTTCTGAATTAAACCCTAAAAATTAAATTATATATGAGCAATTTAACCATTAAACCCTTAGCAGACCGCGTTCTAGTTGAACCAGCTGCTGCAGAAACAAAGACTTCTTCGGGTATAATTATTCCCGATACTGCGAAAGAAAAACCACAACGCGGAACAGTCGTTGCTGTTGGACCAGGTACAACCGAAAATCCTGTAACATTAAGCGTTGGAGACACTGTTCTTTATGGAAAATATGCAGGCACCGAATTGAGTCATGAAGGTTCAGATTACCTTATCATGAAAGAAGCAGATATTTTAGCAATTGTTTAATCGAAAAAAAAACCAATCATGGCAAAAAAAATAGAATTTGATATTGATGCTAGAGATGGCATTAAACGCGGTGTTGATGCTTTGGCAAATGCTGTAAAAGTAACCCTTGGACCTAAGGGACGAAATGTAATTATTGGAAAAGCTTTTGGTGCCCCTCACGTTACAAAAGATGGGGTAACTGTTGCAAAAGAAATTGAACTAGAAGATGCCCTAGAAAACATGGGAGCTCAAATGGTGAAAGAAGTTGCTTCAAGAACCAACGATCTAGCTGGTGACGGAACAACAACGGCAACTATTTTAGCCCAAGCCATTGTAAAAGAAGGCTTGAAAAACGTTGCTGCTGGTGCAAACCCACTAGATCTGAAACGCGGTATTGACAAGGCTGTTCATGCCATTGTTAGTGCGCTGGAAAAACAAGCTGTTGAAGTAGGTGATTCTTCTGAAAAAATTAAGCAAGTAGCCAGTATATCTGCTAACAATGACCACACTATTGGAAGCTTGATTACTACCGCTTTCGAAAAAGTTGGAAAAGAAGGCGTTATTACGGTTGAAGAAGCCAAAGGAACAGAAACTTATGTAGATGTTGTTGAAGGAATGCAATTTGATCGCGGATACTTGTCGCCCTATTTTGTGACAGACTCTGAGAAAATGGAAGCTAGTCTTGAAACGCCATACATTTTATTGTACGACAAGAAAATCTCTTCAATGAAGGATTTACTTCCTGTACTAGAGCCAGTAGCTCAAACAGGAAAGCCCCTCTTAATTATTGCAGAAGATGTCGATGGTGAAGCTCTTGCTACACTGGTTGTCAATAAATTGAGAGGCGCTTTGAAAATTGCAGCGGTAAAAGCACCTGGATTTGGTGACCGCAGAAAAGCAATGTTGGAAGATATTGCCATCCTTACAGGCGGAACAGTTATTTCTGAAGAACGTGGATTTACGCTCGAAAACACTACCCTCGAAATGTTGGGTACAGCTGAAAAGGTAACCATTGACAAAGACAACTCAACAGTTGTAAACGGCGCTGGTACCTCTGATGCAATTGAAGCGCGTGTTGGACAAATCAAAGCGCAAATTGAAAATTCAACATCTGACTACGACAAAGAGAAATTACAAGAACGCTTAGCCAAACTTTCTGGCGGTGTTGCAGTGCTCTACGTTGGTGCTCCTTCTGAAGTAGAAATGAAAGAAAAGAAAGACCGAGTTGATGATGCCTTGCACGCAACACGAGCTGCCGTAGAAGAAGGAATTGTTGCAGGAGGTGGAGTTGCTTTGTTAAACACCAAAAGTGTACTTACTGAACTTGATTTTCACAACCAAGACGAAGCTACAGGAATTCAAATCATCAACAGTGCCATTGAAGCACCGCTTCGCACCATTGTTGAGAATTCTGGTGGAGAAGGATCTGTTGTTGTTGCAAAAGTACTGGAAGGCGATAAGAACTTTGGTTACAACGCCAAAGAAGGCACTTATGTTGACATGCTGAAAGAAGGAATTATTGATCCTAAAAAAGTAACACGTGTAGCTTTAGAAAATGCTGCATCGGTTGCCGGAATGATTTTAACGACCGAATGTGCTTTGGTTGACATTAAAGAAGATGCTCCTGCTGGAGGAATGCCCCCAATGGGCGGCGGGATGCCCGGCATGATGTAAATCACTTCAATTCAAACGATTAAAAAAACCGCTCTATCGAGCGGTTTTTTTTATTTAAATTAAGTTTACTACATTTATCCTGAACCAAATCTTATTATTATGAACAAAAGTTTACTTTATTCAGGAGTAGTTGGAACCATCGTATATTACTTATTAGGATGGTTAGTCTATGGAATTTTATTCCCAGATTTGGCAACAGGAGAAGAAAGCCCTCTCTTTATTTTCTTAGGTTGGTTGTTTTATGCTTTTATTTTTGCTGTAATTTTTACGCGCTGGACGAATATTTCCACCTTTAGCACTGGCTTTAATGCCGGACTAATTGTTGGTGTACTTTATGCCATGAGTTATCATTTCTTTATGATAAGTGGAAGCGGATCATTTGATTTCATCCCTTTTCTAAAAGAAATCGTTATTGGCGGCCTAATGACCGCTGCGCTTGCAGGAGCAACTGCCTTCGTGATAGGCAAAACCTCCTAGTTTATCTAATGCATAAAAAAAGCGACCCAAATGGGTCGCTTTTTTTATTCTACTTTCTTTTTACGTTCATACAAACAACACATAGGGAGGTTTTCATACACCTCATCTGGCGCAGTGGCCAAAGGAGTATCGTGACCAGCATTACCGATGGCCGTATGTATATCTTCAATACTCACTTTATTTGCATCGAATAAAACTTGAAACTGATGCGAAGGAATATCCCATGAAGCGGTTTTCACCCCTTTGAGTCCAAAAGCGGTTTTTTCAATCCGCGCTTTGCACATTCCACACACTCCATCTACCTCAAAAGTTGTTTTTTGAAGGTCTTTTTTCTGTGCCAATAACACAAATGGAGCTAAAGCAAATAAGAGTACTACTATCTTTTTCATATTTATTTTTTTAAGTTATAACGCAATCCCGCATAAACCATTCGCCCAAAAATAGGCGCATAGACTAAACTGGCGTCAAAATCCCTGCCAAAGGGTTGGTCTACGTTAATCACCGGATTGATTTGTTTTTCATTGGTGAGGTTTTCACTTCCCAAATATACTTCAAAGCGGGGAGAAAAAACACGGGTAATTTGTGTATTCCATAACCCATAGGCATTGGAATTAAAATTAACTCCATCTCTAGCATTGGTTGGCAAACGCTGTTCCCCCATAAAATGATAGGTCAAATCGGCACGCCATCCTTTTCCCGCTGAGTTGACATTATTGTATTCACCGTTGGCAAAAAAACGTTTTTCTGGCTGCAATGGCTTTTGCTTCAAACCATCCAAGTAGTCTGTTTTAACTTGATAGTTTTTATAGGCCAAACGAAAAGAGGTGTTTTTAAACGGAACATAATCAATCTCTAGTTGAAAACTGTTTGCATAGCTCTTCCCGTCTAGGTTATAGAAGCGAATATAGCGGGCTGTTTCCCAATCGACAACGACCTGATCTTGGAATTGTGTTCTATAGTAGTCAACGGTAATATCTCCTTGCTTATTAAACAAGGTATAGCCTTGACGAAAACTAAGGCCATAGTTCCAGGCTTTTTCGGGTCGTAAACCATAAATACTCCCCCCATTAGATTGTACTTGAATTGCTCTGTTGGTGGCAAACAAAGTTTGGTTTTCAGCAAAAATATTGGCTGCTTTTCGTCCTTGGCCAAAGGAAAAACGAAGTGCGGAGCGTTCCCATGGCGTATAACGCGCATGAAATCGTGGAGTTAAAAAAGTACCCAAATTATTGTGCCGATCAACACGAATTCCGGCAACAATATTCCATTTCTCTAAACTGTCATAAGTGTATTCAAAGAATGCGCCAACAACCTCATCGGTCCGTTGATACAATCCACCGTCGACCATTTCTTCATAGCGATCCCAAGCGACATTTATTCCTGTCTTAAATTTGTTTTTGGTATTCCCCAAAATTGAATTGAAGAGTAGGTTCCCGAAAAAACTCTCATGCTTAATGTCATATTGACGCAGGCCGTAGTAAGCGTTTTGATTGTGTGAATTAAAGGCCGCTTGAAAGCCAAAACTTTGGTAGGTAATCAACGGAAAAACATAACCAACTTTTAGTGAAGCATCGAAGCGCTGCGTATCGATTTGACTGCCCCACTCGTTTGCAAATCCTCTGTCTGTTGACGAGTTAAAATCAATTGACCCCGTTTGTTTTTGATCATCTAAAAAACGGAAACTCGCAAAACTCACCCAACCTTTTTCAGCATTGGTGTATTGCCAACGATTAAAAAGATTTACTTGATTGGCAAGAGGTAAGTCTAAAAAACCATCTGTATTTCTATCGGTTGAAAGGTTACGTTGATTTCCATGCAGATAAAAACCTGTGCTCCATTTATCGGAAAGTTTGGTGTTTACATGCACATTGGCTTCTTGTCTTCCATTGATGGAGGTAAATAAATTTACAAACAATGGAGCGTCGGAAAAAGGTTTTTGCAATTCGGTATTTATTTGCCCTGCGATACTCTCGAAACCATTGGTTACCGAACCTGCTCCCTTTGTAATTTGAATGCTTTCTATCCATGTGCCTGGGGTGTAGGTGAGACCATAGATTTGGGAAGCCCCGCGCACCGAAGGAATATTCTCTTCTGTAATCAGCAAATAAGGACTAGATAAACCCAGCATTCGGATTTGCTTGGTCCCTGTTAACGCGTCTGAAAAGCTAACATCAATGGAGGGGTTGGTTTCAAAGCTCTCTGATAGATTACAGCAGGCGGCTTTTAATAATTCTGCGCTACTGACTTGCATCACATTTTGGGCTTCGAAATAAGATTTTTGAATGGCTTTTCGTCGTTGGGTCAATTCAACCTCATCCAAGCTTTCGCCTGTGTCTTCTTTCATGAAGTGAATGATTTTTTTACCAGCTACCACAGTTAGTGTATCTGTGCTAAAACCGAGGTACTGAAGAATCAACTGATTCGTGGCAGTTTCCCGAGCTAGTGCAAATTTTCCCTCTTGATCAGACACCGTCCCCTTGGACGAATTCAACCAATATATATTGACCCCTTCTAAGGGATAGGTTTCATTGTTTTCTTGAAACAGTAGTTGACCTTCTACCAACTCTTGCGCAAGCACAGGAAGGGTGAAAAGAAGGAGTAGAAATGTGAGTATTGTTTTCATTTTTTTTCGTTAAAACATTTATAGAACAGTTTATTCCCTTTTTGAATTCAAAGAAACTGTTGTTTTAAGCGTAAAAAATGAAAGCACAATTGATTTTATACTGTGCCCTTTTGGGAGGAGGATAGGTAGAATTGTTTATCGAGGGGGTGAAAGCAATGATTTCGACCTGCTTTTCAAATAAACTCCGTTGATTGGTTCTAGCATAAAGTAGTGCTTTTTGTCCTTCAACCTTGGTTTGATCGGCATCGTTTTGGGCAATCACCACATCATTATCACAACAACTTTTCTGGCTTAATTGATCGGCAGTACTGAGCGGCAAATCTGTTTGCTCCATCCCACAGCCTTTGGCATCGAACGCCCAAGAGATTTCGGCAATGTGCTTTCCACAATAATGCACATTAAAAGCCACTCCTGTTTTACTGTGTAAAAAGAAGAGCAATAAGATCAAAATACGCAACTGCTTCATCGTCATAATATTCAATACAAAGATACCAAAATATTAATTACCATAAGCGTGCCACAATTGATTCAAAATCAGCGGGAAATCTTAAGAATTAAGCATTAATTTATTCCCTTAAAAAACGGATTTTAGCAGCTGTTTTTCCTATTTTTGAAAAAAAATCAACGTGACCAATTATTCCCTTCTTCTACAAGAAGCCAAAGCACTGCTTTCAAACGCAACTTCGGACAAGGACTCAACACTGACAAAAATTTGTCTTTTATTGCAAACGACCATAAATCACTACGATTGGGTGGGGTTTTACTTTGCCAATGATGAAGAAAAAACACTTCATCTAAAGGCATTTGCTGGAATTCCTACAGACCATACGGTTATTCCTTTTGGCAAAGGAATTTGTGGCCAAGTAGCCATTTCAAACGAGAATTTTGTGGTAGACGATGTCTCTGCTCAAGACAACTACATTGCTTGCGACATACACGTCAAGTCAGAAATTGTCATTCCACTGTTTGTCAATGACAAGAACGTTGGTCAAATCGATATTGACTCAAACGTCATCAATGCATTTTCTGAAGAAGATGCCCATTTTTTAGAACAACTCAATGCGGCAATTGCCGACCATTTATTTTAATCTATTATTTATGAATTCAACGCACAAAATCACTTCAGCCCTTATTTCTGTTTTTGACAAAGAAGGTTTGGCTCCCATCATTCAAGAACTAAACAAACAAGGAGTTACTTTGTATTCAACAGGAGGTACCGAAAAGTTTATTCGCGATATGGGAATTGAAGTCGTTGCCGTTGAAGACATTACTTCCTACCCTTCTATTTTAGGTGGACGTGTAAAAACTTTACACCCAAAAGTTTTTGGTGGGATTTTAAACCGTCAAAATGTTGCCTCTGACCAACAAGAGCTCAAACAATATGAAATCCCACAACTGGACTTGGTCATTGTTGACTTATATCCTTTTGAAAACACTGTGGCCTCTGGAGCTTCAGAACAAGATATTATTGAAAAAATTGACATCGGTGGAATTTCCTTAATTCGTGCTGCTGCCAAAAACTTTGCTGACGTACTTTGTGTGTCCGACAAGAATGATTACCAAGAAGTATTGGATTTACTCATTGCGTCCAATGGTGCTCCTTCAAGAGAAGACAGAAAGCGTTTTGCCACAAAAGCTTTTCAAGTTTCTTCGCATTATGATGCGGCTATTTTCAACTATTTCAACAATGACACTCAAGCCTCCAGTGCATTAAAAATAAGTCAGCAGGAAGCAAAATCCTTGCGCTATGGCGAAAACCCACATCAAGAAGGAACCTTTTACGGACCACTGGGAGATCTTTTGGAACAAATACACGGCAAGGAAGTGTCTTACAACAACCTACTTGACATTGATGCAGCCGTGAATCTTATGCTTGAGTTTTATGATGGACAACCCACCTTTGCCATCTTAAAACACAACAACGCCTGTGGATTTGCCACACGTAACAACCTTGTGAATGCCTATGAAGATGCCTTGGCAGGAGACCCTGTTTCTGCTTTCGGTGGAGTATTGATTACCAACAAAGAAATTGACCTTGCCACTGCTGAGAAAATCAATGATCTCTTTTGTGAAGTGGTGATTGCACCTTCTTTTGCCCAAGAGGCTTTGGCTGTTTTAACCAGCAAAAAGAACCGCATTCTTTTAACACAAAAATCTACAAAACTAAAAGGAAAAACAATTCGCACTTGCCTGAATGGATATTTGGTTCAAGATCGCGATAATGTTACCGATTCCAAAGACATTCTAACTACTGCAACAGATAAAGCCCCCAATGAATCAGAAATTGAAGATTTATTATTTGCGTCTAAAATTTGCAAACACACCAAGTCTAACACGATTGTCTTGGTTAAAAACGGTCAATTACTTGCTTCTGGTACGGGACAAACCTCTCGAGTAGATGCGCTACAACAAGCCATTAACAAAGCACAAAATTTCGGGTTCGACCTAACCAATGCTGTTATGGCCAGTGATGCTTTTTTCCCCTTCCCTGACTGTGTCGAGATTGCTAAAAATGCTGGTGTAATGTCAGTCATTCAACCAGGTGGATCGATAAAAGATCAATTGTCGATTGATTATTGTAATGCTCAAAATATGTCAATGGTATTCACAGGAATACGTCATTTTAAGCATTAATTTTACTAACTTTGAGAATCAGCATTAAACACATAGGCGCCGCATGGGATTTTTTGATTTTTTAACGGAAGAAATTGCGATTGATTTAGGAACAGCAAACACCTTGATTATCCACAAAGATAAAATTGTTGTGGACAGCCCTTCCATTGTTGCCATAGATCGAACCACTAATAAGGTAATTGCCATTGGCCATGAAGCCAGTATGATGCAAGGGAAAACCCATGAAAACATCAAAACCATTCGTCCGTTAAAAGATGGTGTAATTGCCGATTTTAATGCTTCTGAGCAAATGATCAGTATGCTGATCAAAAGTGTACCTACCCTAAGAAAAAGAATGATCACTCCCTCATTGAGAATGGTGATTTGTATTCCCTCGGGAATCACAGAAGTAGAAATGCGCGCAGTGCGTGAATCGGCTGAACGTGTGAACGGAAAAGAAGTTTACTTAATACACGAACCTATGGCAGCAGCCATAGGAATTGGTATTGACATAAAGCAACCCAAAGGGAATATGATTGTCGATATAGGTGGAGGAACCACTGAAATTGCTGTTATTGCTCTATCGGGAATTGTGTGTGACAAATCTGTCAAGATTGCAGGAGACGTGTTTACCAATGATATCGTTTATTATATGCGTCGACAACACAACCTTTATGTAGGGGAACGTACCGCAGAAAAAATTAAAATTAATATTGGTGCTGCTCTAGAAGACCTAGAAACTCCCCCAGACGAAATGTCTGTTCAAGGAAGAGATCTTTTAACAGGAAAACCAAAGCAGGCAATGGTTTCCCATCGGGAAGTTGCACGTGCCTTGGATAAATCGATTTTACGCATAGAAGACGCCATTATGGAAGCTTTGTCGCAAACACCACCAGAATTAGCGGCCGACATCTACAATACAGGAATTTATCTGGCCGGTGGAGGTTCTATGCTTCGTGGTTTAGACAAACGTATATCCTTAAAAACAGATCTACCGGTATACATTGCAGAAGATCCTTTACAGGCGGTTGTTCGCGGTACTGGAATTGCCCTTAAAAACATTGACCGCTACAAAACGATCTTATTAAAATAAGTAAACAATGCAATGGGTCTTAAATGCTATTATTCGCTACAAGAACTTTTTGCTCTTCCTATTTTTGTTCAATCTTGGGCTATATATCTCCGGAACACAAAGCAGTTACCACAATAGTCAAATAGCCAAGTCTAGTTTAGTTATTTCGGGTTTCATTCACCAACCTTTTCGTCAACTCAACTCCTATTTTGATTTGGCAGATGAAAACAAACGCTTGGTTGAAGAAAACAATGCGTTAAAAAACAGGGAATTAGTACGATCCTATCAAACAGGTGTCTTACCACGAAGAAATCGAAATTCAGGAAGTTCACAATATTGGTCAAAATCTGCGAAGATAATTAGAAACAGCTTTACCCAATCACGAAATATTTTATTGATCGATAAAGGAAGTAATGATAGTATTGACAGAGAAATGGGGGTTATTGGTCCCAAAGGAATCATTGGGATTGTTAATCAAACTAGTGGAAATTATGCCTCCGTCTTGTCTATTCTATACCGCAATTTAAAAATCAATGCGAAATTTAAAAAGTCAAACGTTTTTGGATCACTTTTTTGGCAAGGCGACAACCCCCATGAAATGCAACTGTCGGATATCGCAAGCATTAATGTAGTTGAAATTGGTGATACATTAGTTACCGGGGGAATGTCGTCATACTTCCCAGAGGGCGTCCCTATTGGTAAAGTAAAAAGTTTTGAATTACTCGAAAATGGAGGCTACTATGATATCAGTGTTAGCCTTTTCAACAATATGACAGACCTAGAGTATGTCTATGTTATTGGCAATAAAGACAGAGGAGAAATTATAGAATTGTTAGAAAGAGAACCATGATCCCATATTATACACGCTTTTCTTTATTGGCCTTCATTTTACTGATTCTTCAAATTTTAGTATTTGACAATATTCACCTTTTTGGTTTCAGCAATCCAGCCATTTACATCCTCATATTCATTACTTATCGCTTAGATTTAGATCAATTTGGCTTTATTGCCATTGGTTTTTTTGCGGGGCTGTTTCTTGACTTAGTCACTCAGTCTCCCGGAGCACATAGTATTGCCGGTGTAAGCATTGCTTTTCTTCGTCCAATTATTTCTCGATTTGCCCTCGGGGCAAATTTCAATCAGCCCAATACCTTGTCTACCGGATCACTCTGGTCCAACAAAATGGTATATATTTTCTTGATGATACTTACCCATCAACTCATTTTCTCTTTTATGCTATACTTCAACATGGCACATTTATGGGTGATCATCAAACATACGGTGGCTAATACATTCTTCAGTTTTGTGTTGATCACAGCCTCTTTAACTCTATTTCAAACAAAAAAATGATACGGATTTTCCTTCTTCGCGGATTAACTGTACTTATTGCAACTGTATTTTTATTTAAATTACTCGAGCTACAAGTAGTGAACACTAGTTATAGAACACTCTCTGAAAATAACGCTGTCCTTGAAATTGCTGACTACCCTGAACGGGGATTTATTTATGACCGCAATGGAGAATTATTTGTTGCCAATCAACCCGCTTATGATGTCATGATTATCCCAAAAAACGCATCACCTTTTGATACACTTAGCTTTTGTGAATTAACAGGGATAACCAAGAATCGACTGATATTAAACCTAAAAAAAGCACGTCGCTACTCAAAACAACTTCCCTCGATTGTTGTCAACCAAATTTCCAAAGAAACCTATGCGAAGCTACAAGAACAAATGTGGAAGTTTGACGGTTTCTTCATTCAAAAGAAATCGTTACGCCAATACCGATTCAATCATTCTGCGAACGTATTGGGCTATGTAAGTGAAGTCAATACTACTGATTTAAAAAAAGACGACTACTATCGACTAGGAGAAATTATTGGGCATCAAGGGGTCGAGAAATCATATGAAGAACAGCTTCGAGGCACCAAAGGCAAACGATACTTACAGAAAGACCGCTTCAATCGAATCATTGGCCCATATAAAGAGGGAGAATTCGACATTGCTTCTGTTCCGGCAAAAGATATTTACCTAACCTTAGATGCGGCATTACAGTCCTATGGTGAAGAATTAATGCAAAATAAACGCGGCGGAATTGTTGCCATTGAACCGGCTACTGGTGAGGTTCTGGCTTTGGTCAATGCACCTTCTTATGATCCGAGTATATTGGTTGGACGCCAACGTTCAAGCAATTATAGAAAACTTGCCAATGACACCTTGGCAAAACCACTTTTCGATCGCGGTTTACTAGCGCAATATCCTCCAGGTTCACCGTTTAAAACACTCAATGCATTAATTGCCTTACAAGAAGAAACCATTACTCCCAAAACAATTTATCGCTGTAATAAAGGGCATTATTATGCTCGAGGAGCATTTATGGAATGCCATTGTTCAATTGGAACCAGGAATGATTTATCGAGCGCTATTTACCAATCTTGTAATTCTTATTTTTCCCATACATATAGAGGAATCATTGACAAATATGAAACCCCTGCTGAAGGAGTAGATCGATGGAAAGAACATTTGAACAGTTTTGGCCTTGGGAATTATTTAGGCTATGACTTATCGATTGGCCGACCAGGACATATTCCAGGAGCATCCTATTACAACAAAGCATATTCAGAAGGGCAATGGAAAGCTCCTACCATCATTTCCAATGCGATTGGTCAAGGGGAACTTCTCACTACGCCAATTCAGTTAGCCAACTTTACTGCTGCCATTGCCAATAGAGGTTATTATTTTACGCCCCACTTTGTGAAAAAAGTTGAAGGTGATTCTATTCAAAGAAAATTCAATAAAAAAATTACCAGTATTGATCCAGAACATTTCGAAGTTGTGATCGATGGAATGCACAAGGTTGTAGAAAGAGGAACTGCACGTATTGCACGCATTCGCGGCATAGAGGTGTGTGGAAAAACAGGTACGGCAGAAAACTTTACGCGCATTGAAGGAGAAACTACCCAATTGACTGACCACTCAATTTTTATTGCTTTTGCACCAAAAGTGAATCCTCAGATTGCCATTGCTGTTTTTATTGAAAATGGCTATTGGGGATCGCGATGGGCTGCACCCATTGCTAGCCTTATGATCGAAGATTATTTGACTGGAAAAGTAAAAAGAAAATGGTTGGAAAAACGAATGGTAGAAGGAAGTTTAGAAGAGGAATACGCCAAACCTGTCTCAGGACAAGCATTTACAATAAATGAATAGATCACTACGTCTTGATTGGATAACAATTGCCATCTACCTTGCCTTGGTTTGTTTTGGTATAACGAACATCTACTCTTCTACCTTTGATGAAAATCAACCCGAACTCTTCAATCTGAGCCGCTCTATTGGAAAGCAGTTGTTGTTTTTTGGGGTGAGTATTGCAGCCGCTATTTTCATCCTTGCTGCTCCATCGAAAATTTTTGAACGTTTCTCAAGCATCATTTACTTAGTCACAATTCTACTTCTCATTGGACTTTATCCTTTTGGAAGCACTATTTCTGGGGCACGCTCCTGGTATGTGCTTGGCGGAGTAAGCTTACAGCCAGCAGAGTTTGCTAAAGTGGCCGTGGCCCTAGCCATTGCAAAATTACTGAGTGAAATTCATGTTGATCTACGCAAATTAAACTCCCTCCTACAAGTTGCTTTCATAATTGCTTTCCCAATGGGACTCATTCTTCTTCAACCCGATGCAGGTTCTGCACTGGTTTTTGGCTCCTTTCTCTTTGTGCTCTTTAGAGAAGGATTAAAACCCGTTTATTTACTCCTCATTGCGGCAATGCTCTTTTTCTTCTTATTAACCTTAATTGCTCCACTTCCTTTTGTTTATGTAAGTATATTAACCGTTGTTATTTCACTCTATTTTTTCTCCAAGAAAGTGAATAAGAAGGTTGTCATTTTTCCTTATATGATTGCTGTTTTTATAAGCAGTGGTTATGTCTATTCTGTGGATTATATTTTCAATGATATCTTTGAACAACGACACCGAGATCGTATTAATATTGTTCTCGGGAAAGAAGTAGACACCCAAGGAATTGGCTACAACCTCAATCAATCAAAAATTGCTATTGGCTCTGGTGGTTGGGAAGGAAAAGGTTTCTTACAGGGCACACAAACCAAAGGAGGCTTTGTTCCTGAACAACACACCGATTACATTTTTAGTACCATTGGAGAAGAATGGGGCTTTAAAGGGACAGCTAGTGTGGTTCTCCTTTTTACTTTTCTTATCCTGCGAATTTTAAGTAGAGCAGAAGCCCAAAAAAATAATTTTTCTCGTGTATATGCCTACAGTGTAGCGAGCATGTTGTTTGTCCATTTTTTCGTTAATATTGGTATGTCAATTGGATTGGTTCCTACCATAGGAATACCGCTCCCTTTCATTAGCTATGGTGGGTCGAGTTTACTGGCATTCACCATCTTGATTGCCATTTATCTAAACCAAGACGCCAATCGTTTAAATGAAGCTAGTTTTTAATATCCAGTGCATCGCGTAAGCTATTGCCTAGGGACATGAAAGCCAATACCAGACTCATGATTGCAGCACCGGGAATTAATGCTAAATAGGCCTTTCCCATGAGCATGTAACGAAAATGATCTTTGATCATTCCTCCCCAACTAGGGGTCGGAGGTTGCGCACCAATCCCCAAGAAACTCAATCCGCTTTCGATGAGAATTGCGCTTGCAAAATTTGCTGTTGAAAGAACGATTAATGAAGGGATCAATAAAGGAAAAATATGCTGTCCAAAAATCCGAAGATCCGAATAGCCTAATACTCGGGTCGCTTGAACAAAAGATTGTTCTTTGATCGATATGACCTGTCCACGAACCAAACGCGCTACCTCAACCCACATGGTTAAACCTACGGCAATAAAAACCTGCCAGAACCCTTTACCGAGAGCTAATGTAATCGCAATGACCATTAACAGGCTGGGAATGGACCAAATCACATTGATAAACCAGAGAATGATCTTGTCTGTTCTTCCGCCAACAAAACCTGCCAATCCTCCCAAAACAATTCCCAGTAGTAACGAAATCAACACAGCTATAAATCCAATAGATAGAGAGATACGAGAACCAAATAGCATGCGACTAAAAAGATCACGTCCAAACTTATCTGTTCCCCATGAGAATGTTCTCTTTACCAAGAAAGTTTCTTCTATTTCATGTAAAGACATGGCCTTAGGGAAGATCTTTCTATCAATCGATTGATCATAGCCCGGCCCTACTGTTTCAGCCTGATAGAAGAGTTGATCCTTTTCCCAATAAAAAGAAGTGATTGGAATTTCTTCTAGAGTAGAACCGTCTTTGGCAGGAACAAGAAGCAATAGTGATTGGTGGCCCGGGGGCTTGGAATGAATCGATAAATGCATTTGATTTGCATTTGCTGAGTTGTCTGGTGCAATAAAACCAGCAAAAACAGCTACTAAAGAAATCAGCACTATATAAACAAGGCTGATTGCGCCCGCAGGATCTCGAAGTACTTTTACAAGGGCAAATGATGACTTCAATCCTTATTGTTTTAGCTGCGCAATGGGTGTTGTACTTCGCTTAATTTCTGTTAAGTCACTCAAAACATTAATTGCTTCATCAACATAGATATCTTTACCTAGACTTTCTTCCCAACGAACTCTTTTCTCCTTTAGCACATCATCTTTCTGAATCAATTGTAGGTCTCTTGGCAAGGTTTTAAAAGATATATTACTTTGAAAATCGCTCAACTTCTTGAACTTCTTTGTTTTCTTTTTTTCGCGCTCTTCTTGATCTAAAAACGATTGATAATTTAATGAAAATGCAACGTCATCTTGGCGAGACTTTACCCACTTAGCTTGCTCATCAATTAATTGAACGAATGGATTATCTGCCAGGCGTTGTTTACTGCGCTCAATGGCATAGGTATACGGATCACCGGTGGCCCAAGGCGTGAAGTCTGCAGGTGTAATTCTATCCCATTCCAATGGATTATCTTGATCTTTTTCTCCTGTGTCAATATAGGAGTAGCGATTGGGGAAAACAATATCACTCTTCACTCCTTCTAGTTGGGTTGAACCGCCATTGATGCGATAAAATTTATCGGTAGTTACTTTCATGGCGCCTAAATCTCCATAGGTGTTTCCAGAAATAATTTGATTTAAGTCAATTACATTTTGAACGGTTCCCTTTCCATAGGTTTGTTTACTACCCAAAACAATTGCGCGTTTATAGTCTTGAAGTGCAGCGGCCAAAATTTCAGAAGCTGAAGCCGAAAACTCATTCACCAATACCACCAATGGACCATCCCACTCAATTGAACTATCGTCATCTTTTAAAATCTGCTTTTGTCCACCGGTAGATTTGACTTGTACAATGGGGCCTTCTTCGATGAAATAGCCCGCCATGTCGACAACTGTTTGTAAAGACCCACCGCCATTGTTCCGCAAGTCAAATACAATTCCATTTACATCTTGTTTTTTAAGTGCTTGAATTTCTTTTTTTACATCGGTGGCTGCATTTCGGTTGCCATAGTCCTTGAAGTCCACATAGAAACGGGGCAGGTTAATTAAACCATATTGTTTTCCGTTTTTTTCAATAATGGTTGATTTAGCAAAAGCTTCTTCCAACTCAATAACGTCTCGAGTTATTGGCACTACAGTAACTGTAGCATCAACTTTTCTAATGGTTAAAAACACCTGTGTCCCTTTTGGCCCTTTGATAAGTTTTATTACATCATCCAAACGCATACCCATAACATCGACAGGGTTTTCGTCAACTTGAGCTACTTTTAATATTTTATCTCCAGGCTCGATTAGTTTCCCTCGCCAAACAGGGCCACCTGAGATTACTTCTACAATTTCAATTTCTTGATTTCGTTTGGTTAAACGCGCGCCAATACCCTCGAATTTTCCTGAAATATTTTGATCGAAACGCTCTTTTGCACTCGGTGCTAAATAGCTTGTGTGCGGATCAAATTGCAAGGCAATTGCATTGATATAAACAGAAAAATAATCGTTTCGATTAAGATCATCGCGTACCTCAAAGAAAATTTTCATGTCCTCTTTTAATACTTCGCGTGTTTCTTTTTCTAGTTCTATGTCAGTTTTTTGGACGTAGGTAGAATCTTCTTCTTGCTTTCTTTCTTCGGCTTCTTTGAGGCTGGCAAAAGTCCCTAATGCATTAAATTTAAAAAACTTGCGCCATACATTCTTCAGCTCAGAAAGCGAGGCAGCATGGGGCACTTTTTCATAGTTGACATTAATTTTCTCTTTGACTGAAAAATCAAAAGGCTGCTCCAATAAGCTAGGATAAAAAGATTTGACTTGCTCCAAACGTTGCAAAAACTTGCTATGTGTGAGGTTAAAGAAATCTACTTTGGATGCCTTAATTTCATCATCCAACTCTTTTTTGTAAGCATTGAAATTATTGATATCTGCTTTGATGAAAAATTGATGTCTACCATCTATGCCATTGAGGTAATTCATGTAAACATTTTCAGAAAATGCATCATTGATTTCAGAAGGCGAAAAATGTCCGCGACTAAGAACATATGAAACTATTTCAATAAGTAATTTGTCTTTTGAAGGATTGTTTGCTTGGTTATTAAAAGCAACAAAAACAAATGTCCCAATAACCAATACCGTTAAAGCGGCAATTTTTTTCATCATCATTGGATTAGTTGTCTAATATATTGAATTGCCAACGGCTTAACAAACATGTCTTCTTTTTTTGACGTGAATTTAACAACCTAAGACAAAGACTATTTCCTTACCTTAGCCAAAAATGATGCCATGACCAATAGACCTCTCATTTTAGTGACCAATGACGATGGAATTACCGCACCTGGAATTCGTACGTTAATTGATGTAATGAACACCATTGGTGATGTGGTTGTGGTTGCTCCAGACAGTCCTCAGTCTGGAATGGGACATGCCATTACTTTGGACTCAACGCTTTATTGCACCGAAATAACCGTAGATAAAGGTCCTCAAAAAGAATATCAATGCTCAGGCACACCAGCCGATTGTGTAAAATTGGCTGTGAATGAATTGATGAGCCGAAAGCCAGACCTTTGTGTTTCTGGAATTAATCACGGGTCAAACTCCTCCATCAATGTTATCTATTCGGGTACCATGAGTGCCGCAATTGAAGCGGGAATAGAGGGCGTTCCAGCCATAGGTTTTTCGTTATTAGATTATCGCTGGACAGCAGACTTTGAGCCGCTAAAACCTTATATTGAAAAAATAACCCGAAATGCCTTGAAAAACAGCATTCCCTCCGATGTTGTCTTGAATGTGAATTTCCCCCTCCTACCTAAAAAGGAAATAAAAGGAATAAAGATTTGTCGTCAAGCAAAAGCGCACTGGGTGGAAAAGTTTGATAAACGACAAAGCCCAATGGGCAAAGACTATTATTGGCTAACGGGGGAATTCATCAATGAAGACAAAGGGGATGACACTGACGAAGCGGCCTTAGCCCACGGATACATATCGGTTGTTCCCACACAATTTGATCTAACAGCGCATCATGCGATTCAAAAACTTAATAGCTGGGATTTTAATGACTAAAGAAACGCTACTAGGAATGTTGGTAGGTACAGTACTTACCTTTATTGGTATGTGTCTATTTACCTTGTTTTTTTTAGACACAGGAATAATAGATAGCATTGGCCTACTCTACGCACAAGGAAAATTAGGAGGCTTAATAAGCTTAGGTGCCTTGCTCAACCTCCCTGTATTCTTTTATTTACTTCAACAATACAGATACAAGATGGCCTACGGAATGGTTGGTATTTTATTATTTCTTGTTGGTCTAGTCGCTCTGCTAAAAGTAGTATAAATGAAATATTATATCATTGCCGGCGAAGCTTCTGGAGATCTACATGGATCCAACTTAATGGTATCCTTATTGAAACAGGATCCAACTGCTGAGATTCGCTTTTGGGGAGGGGATAAAATGGCTACTGTAGGTGGAAGCATCGTTAGGCATTATAAAGATCTTGCTTTTATGGGCTTCTGGGAAGTATTTATCAACCTAAGAACCATTTTAAGTAATATTACATTTTGCAAGAAAGACATTCTCCACTTCCAACCAGATGTTATTGTCTATGTTGATTACCCGGGATTCAACATGCGTATTGCCGCATGGGCAAAACAGCAAGGTTTCCGCAACCACTATTACATCAGTCCGCAAATTTGGGCTTGGAAAGAAAATAGAATCAAGAAAATTAAACGAGACCTTGATGCCTTGTATGTTATTCTTCCATTTGAAAAAGATTACTTCAATAAAAAGCACCAGTATAGTGTAGATTATGTGGGTCACCCGCTAGTCGATGTAATTCGAAAAGAACGCAATCAAAAAGAAGCTAATCTTCCTATCGAGCTACAAACAGAGCAGCCCATAATCGCGTTACTACCCGGAAGCAGGAAACAAGAAATCCTCAAAATGATGCCTGTGTTTTTAGACGTCATAAATGCTTTTCCGGACTATCGATTTGTGCTTGCCGGAGCACCCGGATTGGACGCTGAGTGGTACAAACAGTTTACCAAACATCCATCTATTTACATGCTTCAAAACCAAACCTATACCCTCTTAAAACATTCATTTGCCGCGATTGTAACCAGCGGAACGGCAACACTAGAAACGGCCCTATTTCAGGTGCCGCAATTGGTGTGTTACAAAAGCAGTGCGATTAGCTATGCCATTGCAAAACGCATCATTAAGTTGAAATATATCTCTTTGGTTAATCTAATCATGGACAAAGAAATTGTGAGTGAATTGATTCAGGAGAAATGTACATCCGATTCAATTGAACAAGAATTAAAACGCTTAACCGATACTTCAATTCGAGAGGAAATACACCAAAGCTACCAAGAAATTGAGCAAAAACTTGGGCATATTAATGCCAGCGAACAGGTTGCCAAAAGCATCATTGCAGTGCTTAAATAACACTTTTTATATCTTTAAGGGGTGAAGCCCTTAGCATTACCCCTTGTTCCCTACCTTCTGGTGTTTATACTTGGCGTGAATTTTCATTTTCAAGAAACGTTCTCCTACCAGCTATTGCATGTACTCTTAGCTATGGCGATCTTAGGTTTTCATTCCTTCAAATCTCCTTTCTATTGGCGTGCTCCATTTTGGGGGCTCCTTTTCTTTTGTTTGGGTTTTTGCGTAGCTCATATCGATCAACTCCTTCCAGAAAAGCACTATGCTAATTTTGCTCCAACAGAAGTAAACAACATTGAAATAGAACTTCAGCAAAGGTTGCGTGAAAGCACAAATGCCCATCGTTTTTATGCTAATCTCACTTCAATCAATGGAAAATCAACTGAAGGAAGGGTTCTATTTCAACTCAAAAAAGACAGCAGTTATTCACCTCTTTTGGTAGGAGACAAACTCCTAATAAAAGACCGTTTATCGCCAATTCAACCGCCTTCAAACCCAAATGGCTTTGATTATAAAGAATACCTTCAGAGTATATCGATTTACCATCAATTGCGCACAAACAGTGACGCAGTTCGTTTTCTTAGCCATTCCAAAAAACCCTTAATAAAAATCAAAAATGTAATCTTAAGGAAACTGGACGAAAGTTCATTGAATCGTACAACAAAGGAAATTTTGAAAACCATGTTACTAGGAGAACGATCTAGCTTGGACGCGAACACAATGGATCAATATGCAAACGCTGGAGTAGTCCATCTTTTTGCGATTTCTGGCCTACATATTGGTCTATTGATGTTGCTGTTTCAATGGCTTCTGCGCCCGTTACGCTTTTTGCCACATGGCCATTTGATACAGTTGATTGGCGTCCTGGCATTGTTGTGGTGTTATGCTTTTTTTGTGGGTGCGTCTGCTTCTGTCTTGCGTTCTGTCACTCTTTTTTCTGCCTACCATATTGGCATGCAAAGTCAACGTAAAACGCCAACCGCTTATCTAGTTCTTTTGTCCATGGCAATCATCTTATTTTTTGAGCCTCGATTTATCCTTCAGCTTGGTTTTCAAATGAGTTATTTAGCGGTATTTGGAATTCTGTTTCTACATCCACTCATGCAATTAAAATTAAAACACAAGGCGCTGCAGTGGTTTTGGAATCTTACTACCGTATCCTTATCCGCTCAAATTACTGTAGCTCCTATTAGCATTTATCATTTTCATCAATTCCCGGGCTTATTCTTATTGAGCAATTGGGCTATTTTGCCCTTTATTGGATTGTTCCTTTACGTTGGGTTAGGCTGCATTATTTGGTTACTTTTCTTTGCCTTACCTCCACCGCTTGTGTACTTGCTCGATGGTCTTGTAGCAAAAATGAATCAACTGGTGTTTTGGATTGGAGCCCAAGAAAACTTTATTTTTAGCTCTTTGGTCATAGACCAACTTACCCTAGGTCTCTTGTATGCTCTACTAGTTTGCAGTGTAATTTGGCTGAATCAAAAAAAGACGTATTGGATCTTACTGATTGGGTGTTTTTTGCCTCTATTGCTATGGCATCTAAATATTTCATCTAACACTACAGAACAACGCTTTTGGATTGTCCATGCATACGGAGAAACCATTTTAGTGGAAAAAAATGGGAAACAATTCACTTTTCACAGCAATGAACTGGTTGATGAAAACCATTTCATCCTCAATCATTTTACTCAAAATTTCGCTCATTCCAATTGGACAACACAGCCCTTATTCAATGGATATATTATTGGGGACGAGCAATTGTATGTAATAGATAACAATTGGTCAACGGAACTAGTGCTTCAGCAGAAGGCTACTTATTTGCTCTCAAAAAACCCAAAAATAAATCTTGAGCGATTATTAAAGAAGTTTTCTCCAAAAATGATCATTATTGACGGAAGCAATACGCCTTATTATGTTGAGCAGTGGGAAAAAACCTTAAATAAAACCAAAACAGCTTATCACTTAACCCAAAAGATGGGCGCATATGAATTAACCGCGAAAACGAGGAATGAAGGTTTTTAAATATACTTGAATGTCTTCTGGCTTAGAAAAAACAGCGTAATCACCTTGCTTAATCATTTTCAAATAAGGCTCTAACTGACGTGGGGTGTAATACCCAACTACTGGCATGATTGGATCACCTTCTTCACTAAAAAAGACCATGGTTGGGTAACCCTTAATCCCTAGAAACTGAGTAAACTCATGCGTGCCGTTTCGTCCTTTTCTTTTAGGATCATAAGTTGGATTGCGAAAAACACGATCATAAAAGGCAATTTCTTCATTGCCTTCTGCATTGAATTTTACCGCATAGTAATGCTCACTGATATAACGGGCAACATCTTTATTGGCAAAGGTTTTCTTGTCTAGCAATTTACATGGGCCACACCAAACGGTATAGACATCCATAAAAATCTTTTTTGGAACTGTTTTCTGGGCTTCCATCGCTTCAGCCAAAGTCATCCATTGAATTTCTTGGGCTTGAGTAGCAAAAGAGCCAAGTAATATTATTATGAGGAGTTTAAATTTCATAACTATTATTGTTTAATGTACCTCTCCCATTAATTTTTTCATTAGCGGAGAGAATAGAATCACCACTAATCCTGCCCCTAAAGCATATTGTGAAATAAGCATAAAGCCATCGGTATAAATCGTTAGGGTATCCAGACCACCAACATTTACATCGGTACTATCTACAGCAAGTTGTTTTCCAATAAAGCCTACAATTTGAAAAGCATAAGCAGAAGACAAGAACCAAATTCCCATCATAAAAGCTACAATGCGTTTTGGCGATAGACTGGTGATTTTAGACAAACCAACTGGAGACATAAACAATTCGCCAATGGATAAAACAAAGTACATGATAATTAAATAAGCGAAGGGAACCATCCCATTTTCATCGGCACTACCTTTGCTTAAGGCCAGCACGTAGAAACTGGCACCTGCCAAAACCAATCCTAGACCAAATTTATAGGGTGTACGTGGATTTAAATTCTTCTTAGTCAAATAGCCCCATAACCATGAAATAGGGATTGCCAATAGGATAATAAACATTGAATTTAAAGAGTTGGTTTGCGCTGCAGTCATGAACCCGTCTAAGGCAACATTTCTGGACGCAAACAATGTAATTACACTCCCAGAGAGTTCATGAAAACCCCAAAACATGGTCATGAAAAAAGTAATTAAGATAGCCATAAATAACTTCTTACGTTCATCTGAAGTAGCTTTCACCATTATACTTCCAAGATAGCATACGATGGTAATCCCAATTACTTTGAAGATCAGACCAACAATTGTCTCATTGCCTAAGAAGGATTCTCCTCCCATTATGGCCTCATAAGAAGACAACACATAGGCGATTAAGGGCACAGACAATACAGAAAGAATTGGGATAAGTGTTTTTTGAGGAATTCCTAGAACTGAACGTTCAAATACATCCATACTAGGTGGTAAGCCTTTATCTCCAAAAACATTTTTCTTGATTCCACTCCAGAAGAAAATTAAGCCAGCCATCATTCCAAAACCAGCTAGGGCAAAACCATAATGATATCCATAGGTTACGGCCAACCCGCCACATAATAATGGTGCAATCCAACCCCCAATGTTTATTCCCATATAAAAAATGGTAAACCCAGAGTCTTTTCTAACATCTCCATCTTCATATAAAGCTCCGACAAAGGTTGATATGTTCGGTTTAAAAAAACCATTCCCAACGATAATAAATGCTAAGGCTATAAAGAACGCAATGTCGTTTTCTATGGCCAAAACAAAATGCCCAATCGCCATTAAAGCTCCTCCTAAGAAGATGGAAGAACGCATCCCTAAAATTTTATCGGACACTTGACCGCCAATCACCGTAGAAGCGTAGACCAAAGAACCGTAGGAAGCATAAACCGCCGCTGTTGCAAAATCTCTATTCGATAATGATTTAAAAATCTCTTCGACCATGTAGAGTGTTAACAACGCTCGCATGCCATAAAAGCTAAACCGTTCCCACAGTTCTGCAAAAAATAAATAAAAGAGTCCTTTGGGATGTCCAAAAAGGGTTGCCTCAGTGTTTTGCGCTGTCGCCATAATTGTCTGTTGTTTAATTCTCCCTTTAGAGGTTATTTTCAATAAATGTAGTCATTTTATTAAAGAGATGGGTACTTGTATTTCCACCATAGATTCCGTGATTTTTATCTGGATAAATGGCCCAATCAAATTGCTTATCCGCTTGCACCAATGCCTCAATCATACGCATGGTATTTTGTACATGTACATTATCATCTCCTGAGCCATGAATAAGTAAGTATTTCCCTTTGAGTAAGTGTGCGTAATTTAAAGGAGAATTCAAGTCATAACCCGAGGGGTTTTCTTGGGGGGTACGCATGAATCTTTCCGTGTAAATGGTATCATAAAAACGCCAATTGGTTACTGGAGCAACAGCAATGGCAAGTGCAAAAACATCATTCCCTTTTAGAATACAGTTGGTGGACATATGTCCGCCATAACTCCATCCCCATATCCCAATTCGATCTGCGTCTACATAGGGTAATGCACCCAACTTTTTGGCTGCTGCAATTTGGTCTTCCGTTTCATATTTGGTCAATTGCTGATAGGTGACTTTTTTAAAACCTGCTCCTTTAAATCCTGTTCCACGCCCATCAACACAAGCAACTATATAGCCTTTCTGAGTCAATAGTTGATGCCACAGATCGCGTTGATCGTACCATTTATTGGCTACTTTTTGCGAGCCAGGACCCGAGTATTGATACATGAACAACGGATATTTTTTATCAGGATTAAAATCAGTCGGTTTCATGATCCACATATTGAGTTCTACACCGTTTACTGCAATGGTAGAAAACTCTTTTTGAGTGAAAGCGTAGTCTTTCAACTTTTCAACCAAGGCTGCATTGTTTTCAATTTCTCGAACTAAAGCACTGTTTTTTGTTGATCTGAGGTTGTAAATTCTGGGTGTTTTTGCGTCTTCATAGGTATGAATATAATAACGGTAATCAGCGCTAAACGAAACGCCATTGGTTCCCATTTCTGGAGTAAGTGCACGTTTCTTTTTCCCATTTAATCCAATAGCATATACCGCACGTTCTGTCGAACCTGGTTCCACAGAGGCATAATAGACTTCTTTTGTCTTTGGGTTAAGTCCAAAAAAACGTGTCACTTCCCAAGGGCCTTTGGTAATTTGTTTCTTTAGACTACCATCAGCATTGTAGTGGTAAATATGATTAAAACCATCTCGCTCACTGGTCCAAATAAAGTCTCCTTTGTCCAAGAATCGAAGATTACTGTGCACATCGACATAGGTATCCGATGTTTCTTGCACCAATTTTTTTGCTACCCCCGAAGTAGTCACATATTCCCATAAAATTAGCTCGTTTTGCAAACGATTGACTGTTTGTACAACTAGGCGGTTCTCTTCCGGAGCAAATTCAAAGCGGGGAATATAGTAGGGCTGCTGCTCACCCAACTCAATTTTAGTTGTTTCTTTATTGTCTAGTTTGTATAGATGAAGACTTACACTAGCATTTTTCTCTCCTGCTTTAGGATATTTGAAGGTGTAAGGAAATTGATACAGTTGATCGCCATAGATGTCCATAGAAAATTCTGGAACATCCGTTTCATCAAACTGCATGAAGGCTATTGCCGTTCCAGTAGCATTCCAATCAAACGCCCGAACAAAACCAAACTCTTCCTCATAAACCCAATCTGTTAAACCATTGATGATGTGCTTGCTCCCAGAAGTGGTCACCTGTTCGATACTGTTATTGACTAAATTTTTTATGTATAAATCGCGTTGGTGAACAAAGGCAACCTTGGATCCATCTGGAGAAAAACGCGGTTCTTGCACTTTTCCGCCAAAGAGGTAATCCAGCTTTTTTGTATTGCGGTCTAGTATCCAATATTCTGCACGCTTTGATCTTCTGTAAATGGGTTCAACTGCTGTTTCTAAAAGAATTTTTTGCTCATCCTCGGAAAAGTAATAGGCCGTAAAAAATGGGATTTGAGCGGAAGTCGAAGAATCAACCAACACAGCTAATTCTTTGGCTGTAGCATAATCATACAAAACAATTTTTGACTGACGAGTGTCATAATCAACCTTGATCACAGTGTATGCACTTTGACTCTTTAAGGGATGGATGGATTCTAAGGTTTCTTGAGAAAATTCAAAATCCCAGATGGCCTCATTAGTGAGTGCATTTTGTTGGCCATTGATTTGAATGACAAAAAAAAGGAGCAATAAAAATGGAAAATAGAAACGCATATACTATTTATTTTAGGGAAGAAAAATAATGATTTAATGCCAAAGAATCCTAACCTTAACAAAAATTAACCTGCTTTTAAAAATGGTATATTTACCAAAAATAAATTCAGAATGAGTTCTCCAGTTCGCGGCTTTTCAAAACGTACAAAACAAGAAAAAATAGATTGGTTAATCGAGCATCATTTTCACAATGATCCTGTGGCCAAAGCAATCATAGAGAGCTATTGGAATAATGATGATGCTTTACAACAATTACACGATGATTTTATCGAAAACACCGTTAGTAACTTCTATCTTCCTTTGGGGGTAGCTCCCAATTTCACCATCAATGGTGAACTGTATACCATTCCTATGGCAATTGAAGAAAGTTCGGTGGTTGCAGCAGCAGCGAAAGCAGCCAAATATTGGGGCGAACGCGGCGGATTCAAAGCAGAAATTCTTGGGGAAGAAAAAATTGGTCAAATTCATTTTATTTATACTGGAGATGCGCAAAAACTGCAGCAATTCATTTCTGAAATAAAACCTCAATTGCGAATAGATGTCGCAAGCATTACACGGAATATGGAGAAAAGAGGTGGAGGCATACAGTCGATTGAGCTTCGCGACAAAACCTCCTCCATCGAACATTATTACCAATTGCATCTTAGGTTTTTGACGGCCGATTCCATGGGGGCGAATTTCATCAATTCTTGTCTCGAAGAATTAGCCAAGCGTCTTAAGCACTATGTGCAAGAAGCCTCCATTTTTTCAGCTGCTGAAAAAGATATTGAAATTGTGATGAGTATTCTCTCCAACTACGTACCCAATTGTGTGGCCAGAGCAAGTGTACGATGTCCAATCGAAGAACTTGACGTTGAAGAGGGTTTGAGCAAACGTGCCTTTGCCGAAAAATTTGTGCGGGCCGTTACTATCGCCAAAGAAGAACCCTATCGTGCAGTAACCCACAACAAAGGAATCATGAACGGTGTAGATGCTGTGGTCATCGCTACGGGAAATGACTTTCGTGCTGTTGAAGCCGGGGTGCATGCCTATGCTGCACGAGACGGACAATACAGCAGTCTTTCCAATGCCTTTATCGATGGAGACGACTTTTGCTTTGAACTTTCGCTTCCACTAGCCATTGGAACTGTAGGAGGGCTCACAAAACTTCATCCGTTAGTGAAATGGTCCATGCAATTACTGGGCAATCCATCTGCCACCGAATTAATGCAAATCATATGCGTTGCTGGTTTGGCGCAAAATTTTGGTGCCCTGCGTTCTCTGGTTACTTCTGGCATTCAGAAAGGACACATGAAAATGCACTTACTCAATATCCTCAATCAGCTAAATGCTTCCGATGGCCAAAAAGAAAAAGCCACGGAATATTTTAAAACAACCGCAGTAAGTCACAGCGCCGTGGCTGACTTTTTACAAAACAATCCCTAATGGAATTTTACAGTCATGGTAAACTTTTATTGACCGCAGAATATGCCGTACTCGAGGGAGTAAAAGCCTTAGCAGTTCCGACAAAAAGGGGACAACTTCTACGCGTGGAACACTCCACCGATCGTACCATAAAATGGCAAAGTTTTACGGTTGAGGGTAAACTATGGATTGATTGTGTGTTCGATTTTAAATTCAAATGCCTTTCTGCTAATACTAGTTCCTCTGGTGTGATAGATCAACTGGGAACTATTTTAAAAACCTTAAATCGATTATCTCCCAACTATTTTGCTGAAGGCATCACCATAACAACAGAACTGGAATTCCCACGTGATTGGGGATTGGGTTCCTCTTCTACCTTAATCAATAATTTGGCCCAGTGGTTAGACATTAACCCCTACCAATTACTTGAAGAGACCATGGGTGGAAGTGGGTATGATATCGCCGCTGCACAGAGTGATTCAGCGCTGTTTTACACACGGAACAACTATGAGCCTACTCTAGCGCCTGTTTCCTTTTCCCCACACTTTAAAGACAATCTTTTCTTTGTTCATTTAAAGCAAAAACAAAATAGTCGAACAGCCATTGCTGGGTTTAAAAGTAGAAAAGAAATTAGTGCTGAAACAAAAGATAGACTAGAAGAAATTGGCGGGTTGCTCTTGATCACTGAGGAACAATCAAGCTTTAATGCCTTGTTAAAAGAACACGAAGAAATTACGGCTGCTTTCCTTGGACAAACAACTGTTCAAGAACGTTTGTTTCCTGATTTTAAGGGTCAACTAAAAAGCTTAGGCGCCTGGGGAGGGGATTTTATTCTTGCTTCTGGAGATGAAAGCGCGATCGACTATTTTTTACAAAAAGGCTACCCAACCATTTTCCGTTATTCCGATTTCATTTTAGGGTAAAAAAAATCCCCAGCATGCTGAGGATTTTTTGGTTTTATCGAGTGTAAAGCATTAGTAATATAAAGCTCTATTGTCTTCAATTTTTGCAGCAGATTCTAAAGCTATAATAATGCGTTGTGCCAATTGGTCACGTTCGGTCTTCTGTAATTGTTGAGCATAAGCCGTGTAGTCTTCAAGATCTTCGGCCACACGTTTTGCCGTAAGTTGAAGTTTATACACGCCATTGTTCCCTTTAATCAATTTAGAAAGTCCATTTTCAGCCAAGCCAAAAGCAGCTCCAACAACATAAGGTTCGTAACCTGCACCAACGAGTGTTCCACTCTTTTGGTTAATGGCCAAGGCATTGACTACTTCTAGTCCATTTTTAGCCGCTAGATCTTCCAACGAAGCAATGGATTTGTTGTCTTCTATGATCATTTTAGCTTTCTTTTCCTCACGCACTTTTGGTGCTACCTCGTTAAATACGTCCTTTGCGCTTGCAAGGCCAGCAGCTTTCTTTTCTACCAACTGTACAATAGCATAGCCACCGTAAGATAAATTGAAACGCTTAATTTCTCCTTCTTCGGTATCGTCGTTAAACGCCCACTGAACAATATTTCTTTGCTCAGGCAAACCGGGTAGATTTTCATCTAATTCAGCCACAGAGGCTACATTTCTAACTTGGTAGTTACTCTCAGCTGCAAGAGCTGCAAAATCTCCTTTAGCAGCATCCATTTCAAATTGGGTAGCGCCTTTGAAAATTTTGTTGGATGTTTTGTCTGATGGAATAATCTCATTACTCACACTTGCCAATAAAACGAGATCTTGCTTATCAGTGATTTTAACAACGTGAAAACCAAAAGGCGTTTCAACAACACCAACTCTTCCAATTCTATTTTTGCTGGCAAAATCAAAAATCTCTGGTGCAGTTGTTCCTTCTTGGAAGAATCCTAGGTCTCCCCCTACACGATTACTTTTATCATCAGAAAACTTGATGGCAAGTAGTTCGATTTTCTCCTTTCCACGGCGTACTTGACGCGCTAAGTCGTTGGCATATTTCTTTGCTTCTTCTTTGGTTCGTGTAATCGACTCATCGGCTTGTTGAGCGCCTTGGTAGGCAATCATTATGTGTGATGCACGAATGGAACCGTTTTCTTTGCGATCCAATAACTTAGAAATCTTTAAACTATTGATGTCTTTGTAGGGGCCAAAAATCTCACCTTCTTCTAGATTATAGAGAATGTCAGCATAGGCAGAAGGAAGTCTTCCTTTTGACGTGTAGATAGAATCAAAACTTACCTCAGAGTAACGATCGATGAATGCAGTCAAGTCTTTGGTCGTTCTAAATCCTTCAATAGTATCGGTTAATTTAGACACTTCATTGTATTCGATACGATCATCAACCAAGCCTTCTAGAGTGTTGCGGATGATAGTCTCGTCTTCAGCAGTCGCTTGTTCTAAAAAAGAAACGTATTGGATGGATCGGCTAGCTTCACGGTCAAACTGCTTGGCATTATTTTTTATGTATTTCGCAACATCACTTTCGCTTACAGGCACCAAACTATCTGGGATAGAAGCGTAAGGAATTTGAACGTAGTTTACATCGACATTATCGGTTTCCAGGTGGAAATTGATTTGCGCTTCTTTAATGGTTATTCCCGTACTTGATTTGATTAAATCAAAATAAATTCCTTCGCGAGCAGAAGAAATAATTCCTGCTTCTTGTTGTTTCCATTGTTCATAGGCCTGCGGATTTGAACTACGCATTTGACCGATGAAGTCGGCAAATAAACCAAAGTCAAAAAAGCCCGCTTCGTTGATGAACCGTGGGTCAGTAATAATGGATTCGGTTGAAGAAACAACTTGTTCAATTTGATCTTTTCCTGCGTCAATGCCTAATTCTTTGAATTCGGCTTCGAATAACTGGCTACGAACGTATTGGTTCCAAACCACCTCAACAGCTTGAAGGGAAGAATATCCGTAGGTACGTTCAGTTTGATCAACGAGCAATCGGAAATTTTCCAATGAAATTTCTTCGCCATTAATTATTCCAATTGGCTCACTAGGTCCGGCATCACCTGAACCAGCACCAAATGCGCCTGAAATAACAAAAGCAAATAATGCAAGTCCTATTACTAATATCAAAAAAATTGATTTTTGTCTAATTTTCCCAAGTATGGCCATTTTGTTGGTGTTTTTGTATTGGATGCGAAAGTACAACTTCCTTGTCAATTATAAAAGCCTTAAATTGCTATTGAAAAGAGGTTTGTCTTAAGCAGCGGTTGTTTTTATTCGTTTGTAATAGATAAAGAGATTCGTTCAATCTTTGTGGAGGAAACTTGTGTTACTTCTATTTGGTATTTATCAAGCCTTAATACTAAACCTTTCTTGGGGATTTCTTCGGTGTAAAACACGATTAGTCCACCCAGGGTCTCATAGTTTTCGTCTTTGGGTAGTTCCAGAAAATAAGTTTCATTGATGTAATCAATTTCAAGACGAGCAGAGAATTCGAAATGAGTAGGTGAAAGTTTTTTTTCATAATGATCTACTCGATCATGTTCATCTTCTATCTCGCCAAAAAGTTCTTCTACGATGTCTTCAATGGTCAACAAACCTGCTGTACCACCATATTCATCAAGGACAACCGCAATGCTTTTACGCTTTCGCGTTAAACGACTCAACACATCATTTACCGTATTGGGTTCGTGGACAAACTCAACAGGCAACAGAATTTGCTTGATTGAACTGGGTTGCTTTAGCATTTCAAAAGCGTGAACAAAACCAATAATGTCATCTATATTTTCATCAAAAACGGGAATCTTTGAAAAACCGGTACTAGCAAACAATGCTTTTAATTCTTCGATGGACTTCTCTTTTTCAATGGCCGTGATCTCTGCTCTTGGCACCATTACTTCGCGCGCTTTAACGGTAGAGAATTCCAAGGCATTTTGAAAAATTTGAATTTCGCTATCCAATTGCGCTTTATTTTGCACCCCCTCGACTTGCTCTTCAATATAATCGCCCAATTCAATTTTAGAGAACGAAAGTTCCAATTCTTCTGTTTTGGAACGAAACAAAATACGCAACATAACATTGGTTATTTTGAGGACAAACAAACTTACCGGAGTAAAGACAGCATGAAAAAAAGCGGCAGGAGGTGCGAAAAAACGCACCAACTGATTAGCGTATAGCTGAAAAAACACCTTTGGAAGAAATTCTGCGGTGAGTAAAATAATTCCTGTTGAAATTAAGGTTTGATAGAACAGTATTTCCAAAGGCAATTCAACTCCTTCGAGGGTCGGGAAAATGACTTGAACAATTTTGTTTCCCATGAAAATACCATATACTACAAGGGAAATATTATTTCCAATAAGCATTGTAGTAATGAATCGCGAAGGATTCTTTGTAATGAATTGTAAAATCTTAGCTGTGAGGGTTGGCTTATTTTTCTCAATCTCAATAAAAATCCGATTGGAGGAAACAAAAGCAATTTCCATTCCAGAAAAGAAAGCGGAAAGGACCAAGCAAAGCAGTATAATACTGTCTTCTATTTCCATTTAGGGCTTACGACGATTAAATTTCTTACGATAATAACTTCTAAAGAAATACATAAATACGGCCAAAACGGCAAAACCCAAAAACAAATAGGCTTTGTTTGGACGAATTTCCCACAGTACATAAGCTTCCTTAATAGAAATAAGCGCAATTACGATATAGAGAATTTCAGAAATTCGGTAATTTTTCATTGATTTGATTCTTCTTGTACGGCAACCGTACCCGTTAATTTTCCCGTATTAAATTTAGTGAATTCTTTGTTGGTATCCAATCGCGTTGCGATAACGTCATAATCTGGATTAGAAAAATTAAAGGTTTCTTCGGTGAAAATCCAATCCGAAGCAGCATCCCAGTAGAGTTGTGGTGTTTTCAATAAACCCCCATCACTTGCTTGTAGCACCACGTTGCCCCGCAGGTCAATTAGCGACGTTGCATCATACAAGGTTCCATAATCAGCAGTAATGACGTTTTCCTGTTTTAATTCATCGATGAAGATAACTTTCACTCCCTCCGGGAAAACCGAATGACTTAAAGAAAGATTACTGTAATCTTTATGTAAAGGTGCCGTTAAAATGGCTTTGATACGCAAAGAATCTATGTAGACCATACGCACATCGCGTGCAATGGCTGCTGGCTCTCCGCGAAACTGATCAGAATTAAACTGTTCTTTCTCTGATGTATCACAGGAACAAAAAAAGGTTACTGCAATTGCAGTAACCTTTAAGTAATATGGTATCCCTTGGGATTTCATCTAAAGTTTTGGCACTTTTACACTGGTTCCAATCCAACAAGAGAAAGTAACACTTGTTCCTTCTCTTCCATCAGTAAAGATATCTGTTTTACTCGGCGCACGACCTTCATAGCTTTTGGCGGTTTTCAACGCTGCCTTTTTGATGGACGCATCTACACTTGCTGCTTTTCGAGCGGTATTTGCTGCCAACCAGTAAACGGCTCTTTTGTCAAACTGTGAATCGCCACAATCGTTTGCACTACTAGCATATAAATTAGCGATTAACAAATAGGCTTTTCCAAGTGAGGGCTGGAAGCCTAATGCTTTACGTGCATAGCTACGTGCCGAAGATTTACGCCCTCTATCTTTAAATTTCAAAGCAATTTTATACAAGATCTTTGCTTTTTTGTAGGGATCTGTTTCCAATGCAATTGATTCTTCGTAGTATTTGAGTGCATCGTTGCTGTTTCCTCTTTTATCATTCAATAAGCCTAAATAGTAGGCTGAATCAGCAGAAGGATCTAATCCATGCAAGGCTTCAACCAAGGTTACAAATAATGGGTCGTCTGAACATTCTTTACTATCCATTCGACTGGCTGCACGTTTTAACCAAACCGAGTTTGTTTTGTTTTCCTCGAAGTTGCGTTGGTACAACGGAATTAAGTTTTCGCAGCTAGACTCTTTTGCGATGATGGCATCTAAGTTCTTTAAAAACACACCAATTGCATTTGAATTAACATCGTAAATTCGTTTGCGTTTTAAGTCTTTGGTCGTAAGTGCAACTCCGCTTTCTTCTTTTTTCAAGATCACGTCTAATTTTTTTGCTAGACTTGTTGCTTCCACCTCAAATTTCTCAGAAACTTCCTCGTACTTGTTGAATAACATTTCTGTGGTGATTGAGTTGTCTCCCCCCTTGTAGGTATCATACAATGTTTTAAAGTAGTTGTATAAACGCTTAGGATTGGTGAAGCTTTTTGCATCTTCGCTATAGGCTCTATCAAAAATTGCATACACTTCTTTGGTAGATCCAATCTTGAAATCAATCATGGTTTGTGCTTTGCTCGATAGAATATCGCCTACTTGGTTAACTCCTTTTTTTGTTGGAAAATTAATGATCCAGTCGTCATAAAGACCAAGTAAAGCTTGCTCTGTGGCTTCCTTGTCTGCTGGAGTTGCATTTTTTAAGCGGTCTTTTAAAATTCGTTCTCCGTAAGAATAAATAGCCACATTCAATTTTGGGCATTCATTTCTAACGAGTGTCCATGGCTCATAAGCTGCCGAGTAGTTTTTCACTTTGGCGTTTTCAGCAAAAATGGATAAATTCTGCAAACACTGTTGATTATCTTGTGCTTGCAATTGCCCAGTAGTAATTGTGATTAAGGCAATGATAAAATGGATGTACTTTTTCATCTCTCTTTTGTATTAATTGTATTTTCTTTTAATGAACCATAAGTCGTTTAAGGAGGCTCCGACACGAAGTGACCAATAATTTTCTTGAATCAAGCCATTGGTATTAACACCTCTTTTTCCGAATTCAAACCCTATGTTAAGGGATGAAAAACCAGCAACATTAGCTGCGCTGTAATACCCTCCCAATGGTAAGCTTACTCCAAATGATATGCCAGTTTCTTCTAAAGACGTATTATTGATCATTATACCTGAGGTTTCTTGACGAAATCCTGCACGGAAAACGATGCGTTTCCAGTAGTCGGTAATAGAACTGTAGTTTGGTATAAAATAACCTCCTACAGATAAACGAGAACCGTTTTCATAACTAACACTGTTTAATTGAATGAAGTCATTTTGAAAATCCCCAGAATTGATTGCTGTATATTGAGCGCCCAGCAACCATTTTTTATCCTGTCCAAAACCAACTCCTAATTCATACTTACTACCAATAGTCAAATCGACCTTGTCCAAATCCTGACTAGCTAGATCGACTTCAACGAATGTCCCTACATTTTGAGTGCTAATCGATCGGGTAAAATAGGTTTGCTCATTTTCTGAAGTCAAATTGTGCTCAGGACTGTAGGTTCCAAAAGCGTCTAACGTTAACGTCTTGTTTATGGGCAATTTAAGGTGAGCACCCAATTGCAGGTCTATTCCTCTAATCTGAGAATTGCTGGTCAAGAAGGTTCCAAAATCTATATTTTCCTCTTGGCGGGATGCATCCGAAGAAATAGAGCCAAAATTAAAATTTATAGTTCCACCAAGATTGAGGTATTTCAATACCTTAGCCCCCACAGAAATAAATGTTTTATTCACTCCTCCTTTACCTTCATAACGATTGAGGATGTTATACTCATTGTCTTCATCCAATGATTGCAATTGATAACCCACCGATGAAAAAGGCATTACCCCAAAAGAAAATGAAAAATATTTTGTAGGAATTGATACCGCAATATAATCTAAAGAACCAGAAGCAACATCTTCATTGGTTTGGTCTGAAATTAAACGGGTATTCCTATAATGTAAACCTACGGAGAAAGTGGTGAGCTTTAATTCACCTAAACTGGCAGGGTTATTTATGTTAGCGTGTATCGAATCGGCATATACACTAATTCCTCCCATCATTCGATTGATGGCATTTCCACGAAAGGTAACATCACCTAAACCACCCAAGGAATATGGCGATGCTGTACTATTTTGTGCCACACTAAAAGTTGACACCAACAACGTAAAAACGAAAAGTACTTTTTTGAACATTAATTTTTATTGAAGTCCAACAAATGGTTCAACCCTTCTGCAAGAAAATTCGGCTGCGCAAATATGGTGTTTTTTACGCTTTTAGACAAGTAATGCGCATCTCCTCCTGTTAAAATTACTGTTAAAGAAGTGAAACGCGCTTTGTAGGCACTAATTTGTCCATCCAATTCATGAACTATTCCTTGGAGAACACCCGCTTGTATGGATGTCTCTGTGCTATCTCCCCAAAGAAGAGGGGCTGCCTTTGCCTCTACTTGGGGTAATTTACCCGTGAAATGAGAAAGGCTTTTAAAACGCATGGCTAAACCGGGGCTAATGGCTCCACCTAAATAGTTTTTTTCAGCAGTGATCAAATCATAGGTGATACATGTACCAGCGTCTATGATTAAACAATTGTGTTGCGGATAACGTTTTATGGCCGCTGTAACCAAGGCAATGCGGTCTTCCCCAAGTGTTTCTGGAGTAGCGTAGTTGGATGTAAAGGGGAATGATAGGGATTTGATCGAATGCACGTTGACGCTTGAAAAAAAAGAACACAACGTTTTGTGTGTATATTTCCCGCGAACATCTGCATAGACCATATGCTCCAAGGTGGGATATTCTCTAACTAATCTTTCCTCAAGTCCATCAAGTGTTTCTATTGCATTTCCTGTCACTCTTTTCCCAGAAGAAAAAAGATGGTATTTGATGTGTGTATTTCCAATATCGAGAATCAAATTCATACGCAAACTTAAGGAAAAAGCATTTTGTAATCTTTTCTTCGCAAAATGATTTGTGGAGAAAGAAAAAGGACGTTATATTTGCAACCACAATTGAGGTACCTTAGCTCAGTTGGTAGAGCAAAGGACTGAAAATCCTTGTGTCCCTGGTTCGATTCCTGGAGGTACCACATTTTATCCCTTTAAATTAATGATTTAGAGGGTTTTTTTTGTGAAGGTTTTCTTAAATACTGCTTTTATTTTTACACATAATATCTAACTGAAATAAGCTTTAAATCAAAATTTATTAATCCTTTGGGAAAAGATGTTTTAGAGCATCTTGGGCCATTTGATTACCGTTGTAACCTAAATTTAAAACCTCATCAGTCTTTATCCAATTAAACTCTATTTAATTTTGTAGTAAGAAAAGTTTACCTCTATATCATCTCTTTCAATTACTCCTTCCATTATTCACAAAACGGGTTTGACTTTATAATACTAAAACTATTTATGGCAATGAATTAATGAATGCTGTTAAACCATTAAAATAAGTCTCTTGATCATCATACATACTCCAATGGCTCCCATTTGGGCAGTGAAGATATTTTCCGTTTTGGACTTGAGTACTCATCCATTCCATTTGCTTTGGATCCATCGTATCATATTCCCCTCCTATAGTTAATGTGGGAATTGTTAATTTTGGTAAATCAGCTTTTCTATCCCAATCTTTTAAAATTGCATCACCCACAACACCAAATTCACTGGGTCCTTGCATTTTCAAATAAAGATCATAATTTATACCTGCCATGCTTCTGTTTACGGGATCAGGCCATTCATTTAAGGGCATTCTTAAAACATGTTTTGGATAATAATTTTCCTGAACCAACCTTAAATATTCAGGATTTGTATAATCCTCTGCGGCTTCATAAATTCTTAATTTTTTCAAAACTTCTTGATCAAGCTTTGGAGCTAGAACATCGTTTGCATATTTCACATAATCCGGAATAGAAGGAACCATATTAGATATGATTAAAGCCTTCATATTTTTCTGATATTTAAGAGCATATTCTATTCCTAATATACCTCCCCAAGAATGTCCTAAAATTATGAGATTAGATGAATCTAAATCTAGCGCTAATCGAACTTGCTCAACCTCATCAACAAAACGCTCTATTGTCCACAGAGACTCTTTTTTTGGCTTATCACTAAAAGCTGATCCTAATTGATCATAATAATAATATTCTATGGATTCGTAAGGAAAATATGAATCAAAAGCTTGAAAATATTCATGATTTGCTCCTGGACCACCATGAAGTAAAAGAACTTTTTTAGTTGGATTATTTCCTACTCTCTTAGTCCATACATTAAATGTCCCTTCTGGAGTTTTAATGGGAATTACTTTTATGCCTCCTGATAGTTTGTCTGAACGATTAGAATAATCTAAATAAGTTGATTTAGATTCTTTCTGATTTTGTGAACAAGAAAAAATAATTAATAAACTTAATGTTATAATTAATGATTTTCTCATATTTTTAAATCAAAGTCTAAACGATTTGTAATTGGTTAAGTTGATTATTCATTCTCAGTTAAAGGAACAGGGAATTGATTAAAAACTTGATCACCAGGCCTATCTATTGGCAATGTACTAGATAAATTATATCTTCTCAGATCATACATTCTATGATTTTCACACCATAAAGAATAACGTCTTTGATGAAGTAATTCAGTAGTTAGAGCTGCCTGAGAAGTTAATCCATTATAACTAGCCAAACCTGCAGAAGCTCTAATAATATTTATCGCATTTTCTGCTTCACTAGGATCTGATAAAATCTTAGCTTCAGCATATATTAAAACTAATTCCTCATTTCTTATTATATCGATTGAAGAAACATTCGTTACATATAATGCAGTTTGATGCGATCCTGACAAATCATCTTGACCTGTAGGATTGCTTCTAATAACTGTTTTATTATTTACTCTTAAATCTCCAGTTTCAGCATCATTAATAAAACTATTATGAACTATAATTTGATCACCATTATTATCAATAATCTTGTAAAGTCCATTAGTTTGATCACCACTTCCAAGACTAAAAACATGTTTTGGTCCAATTGAAAGGTCTCCATTTAAATCTAAAAATGATTCAGAAAGTGCTGACAAACATTTAGCCATATCCCCGCTGTATAGAGCTACTTTCGCTTTTAAAGCTTTATTGAATTTTAAGAAATCAGAAGGTGAATCAAAGCCATTGAAACCTGCTAATGGAAAAGCAAAACTTCCCCCAGCAATATTTAAATCACTTGCAGCCTGATCCAACATTGTGTCAATAGCAGAATAAGCTTCGTTTTCATTTAAAATTGCACCAAGATTACTAGGATCCGAAACGTCAACTCTTGCTTTTCCAAAGGATTTAACTACATCTATTAGTTCATGAGCTATAATTGTTTTTGCAAAACCACTATATCCAGCCTTTTGACTTGAAGTTATGGCATCTGTATTATTTATTGCCTCCAATAGAATATTAGCATTCTTAATAGCTAAATACCTAGATCGCCATGGAGAAGATGAATAAAAAGAATTATTGTCTAAAACTGCCCCATTAGCACCTAAAAGGTCTCCGGTGTTTCTTGGATCAGCATCGAAGAGATACAACTCTCGAGCCATTGTTCCAGAACCTGTGGTTTGCCCTGCTTTGCCAGCGCGCATTGTTGCCTCAACACCAACAACTAGATTATTTAACTGGTTAACTGTAGCCTCTGAAAGCACTCCTTCAAGACTTGGTCTATTTGGATCAGATTCGTCATCGAATGTACATGCTATAAAAGCTAATCCTGTAAATAAAAAAGCTATCCTTTTTATATTTTGTTTTTGTTTATTGAAAAAATTCATGTTGTTGTTTTTTAAAATTTAACATTAAGATTAAACATGTATTGTTTAGATGTAGGGAATGGAGTTACTTCTATCCCACTAGAGAGTCCTGAACCACCATTTGTAGAAGTTTCAGGATCATAACTTGAATAATCAGTTACTGTGATTAAATTTCTACCTGAAAGCCCTATTCTAACACTAGAAATGTCATTTGATATCCAACTTAGACTATTTACAGGAAGCGTATAATAAATTGCTGCCTCTCTTAAACGCATGTAGCTAGCGGGTTCAATGAATCGCTCTGCAACAAAACCTAAGCCAGAACGGGTAGATCCTTCAGGAGTATCAAGGTCAGGTGAAACACCTCCTAAGTCAGTGAGCAATCTAGATAAATTTATGTTTTCACCCCCTTCTTTCCAATGAATAAGAAAACTTAATTCTAAATTTTTACCAATTGAAAATTGATTATTAAATGACATTTGAAAATCTGGCTCTACATCTCCTATTTGAGTTGGAGTTCCATTAACATTACCAACTAATTGAGTAACAGGTTGGCCTTCTTGAATGTAAAAAGTACCTAATCCCAAGCCAAATCCAGCTCCTGGCTGAGGAAAAGCCGGCACACCGAGACGTGTAACTTCAGATCTATTAAACCAAAACTGAACACCAGAATTCCAAGAAAAACTATTATTATTAATTGCATCAATATTAATTCCTAATTCAATTCCAGAATTTTTTAAATCTGCAAGGTTCGTTGTCTCAGTTCCAAAACCACTGGAAGTAGGAAGAGTTCTGCTAAGTATTAAATCTTTTACGTTTCTATCGTAGAAAGAGAGTTGAACTCCAATTTTATTAATCAAGCGAAAATCAATTCCAGCTTCAAATTCTTTTGAGGTTTCAGGTTCAATATCTTTATCTCCCTTGAGAGATGCAATAGTAGAACCACCAACACCACCAATAGATATCTGGTTTAAACTGGTAAAAACAGATCCAAAAGAAGCAGAGGAACCAGTTTCACCATAGGCAGCTCTTAATTTAAATTGATCAATTTTAGAAAAATTCCACCAATCAAAATTCTGTAAATTTATAGCTAGAGATGCCTTTGGAAATCCATAAAATTTATTTGGATCACCATTTAGGTTTGATTTATCAACACGGTATCCTGCAGTTCCAATAAATTGATCTTTATAATTTCCTTCAATTTGACCAAAATATCCAAATTCTTTAATTAAAGATTGGGTCTGACTTATTGATTGGGCAGAACCCTGTCCAAGTGTAGTTTGACCAGGAATTAACTGGGTAGCTTGGTTAAATATTAAGTCAGTATCTTTTATTAAGTTTGAAATTCCTGCCTGAGTTGTTAATGCAAGGTCGCCACTTAAAGCATCGCGATTCCAGACTGCAATACCCATAAAGTTATAATTTTTGAAATTGTTTTTACCAACACCAATAAATCCATTGTCTGCTCCGTTTTGAGCTTGATGTGATTCAGGCACATATACATAGGTTTCATTAGCAAGAAAATCAATCCCTCCATTCCAAATCATACGAACTCTGTCTTTTTCACCATCATACAATTTAGTGGTTAATTTAGCACTTTGAATAAAACGATTATTATTATTGTCATTTATTGCCTTATCTCTAACAAAAACTGGATTTCCAGAATAATTAGGGTTATTGGGATATGTTCCAGTCGAATCAGGATTTAAATTAATCCAAGGACGAGTGAAGGCAAGTGTATATCCATAACTTAAACCACCTTCGTTTTCATTACCTGTAAAACTTCTTCTTGATTCACTTTGGGTAAAGTTTGAAGAAAGAGATAGGTCAAAAGTGTCTGAAATTTCATAGTCAATATTTGCTCTAATAGAGAACCTATCAAAGCCAGTATTTTTAATTATTCCATCTTCATCTCTGTATGAAGTACCAATAAAAAATTTAGTTTTTTCATTTCCGCCAGAGGCACTAATTTTAGAATCTGTAACTAAACCTTGCTCTCCATATATTAAGTCTTCATAATCAATTAGACCAGTTGGGCTGTTAACAGCTTGATTAAAAAGTTGAGCTTCAGCAGAGCCAAAAGCATCTGTAACACTGGCAGAAGTCCATGGTCGCATACCAATTTTCTTTAATATTGTATTAAACCCTACACTTTGGTTAAAATTAATTAAAGTTTTTCCTTCTTTTCCTCTTTTTGTTGTGATTATTACCACTCCAGCATTAGCTCTTGTTCCATATATCGCAGCTGCGGATGCTCCTTTTAGAACTTCTATATTTTCAATATCACTTGGATCTATATCGGCAAGACTATTGGGAGCATTTTCTTCATTTCCTCTATTTGCTCCTGAAGCAAAACGAAGTCCTGAAGGTATTTCAGCATTATTTAAGTAAACTCCATCAATAATATACAAGGGTTGGTTATTCCCATTAATAGACGATATTCCACGAAGACGTAATGCAAATCCTCCTCCTGGTGCTCCTGACGAAGATGTAATATTAACTCCTGTGACCTTACCGTATAACGCACCATCAATTGTACTCTGATTGGTCTTACCAACTAATTCCTCACTTGAAACTGTTCCAACTGCATTAGCAAGATTACTTCTTTTAACACTAGTTCCTAAACCAGTAATTACAATTTCGTCTAATTGAGTGTTAGATACGGACATGATTATAGAGAGATCACTATTCGAAACCTCTTTTCTAATGGTGGCATATCCGATGTAAGAAAACACTAAGATGTCCCCTTGGTTAGCATTAACTTTAAAATTACCATCAAAATCTGTTATGGAACCTTCATTCGTCTTTTCAACAATGACTGTGACTCCGGGTATAGGATTTGAGTCTTCATCCATAACCATTCCAGATATTTGTTGAGCATTTAATTGACTGAAAAAAGTGAAAGTTAGAGATAAAAATAAAGCTCCAAAAAATGATTTTTGAAATTTTTTCATGATTTTTTTATTTTGTTATTACATTGAATATGAGCCGAAACTAGTGAAAAATTTTTTTTTAAAACAATATTGAATAAAAAAAGATAGAGTTTTTTTAAAATATTAACTTTTATGAATTTAATTATAAAATTAAAAACTGGGACAGAATGTAAACCTTTTAAAGTCAAAGAAAAATAATCCCTAATACATTAATAGTTTACTCATTATAAAATTATTTAAGTTTCATCCTCGTTATAATTAAGAAGATTTTTTTTTTCTATAACCTTGTCAGGCAGTTCCAACTGCTCTACATTTTTCAATTTAGATTGCATCATACGGGTACGAGTTCCTACCAAGTTTTCTATCTCATTATTGGCTTCGTTAATTTTTTTCTGCGCTTTTTCAAGCACCCCACCAAAGGTGTTAAATTCTTTTTTAACTGAAGCCAAAACATTCCAAACCTCACTGCTCCTTTTTTGAATGGCTAATGTTTTAAATCCCATTTGAAGGCTATTTAACATGGCTGCTAGAGTTGTGGGTCCTGTTATTACTATTTTATATTCTCGCTGTAAAAATGTAATCATGTCTGGCTGTCTTATTACCTCAGCAAAAAGTCCTTCTATAGGAAGGAACATAATCCCAAAGTCAGTAGTATTTGGTGGATCTATGTATTTATTTGCAATGTCTTTAGCAAACTTTTTAATGGCTAATAATAAAGCTTTCATCGATTGTTCTACTGCAACGGAATCACCTGCTTCATAAGCAGTTTGGAGACGTGCATAATCTTCTTGGGGAAACTTAGCGTCTATTGGTAAGAATACAGGAGAGTCATTAACATTTCTTCCAGGAAGTTTAATGGCGAATTCTACAATAGCATCTGAACCTTTTTTTGTTTTTACATTCGTTTCATATTGATCTCGAGACATTATTTCTTCCAAAATATTTCCCAATTGAATTTCACCTAAAACTCCTCTAGTTTTTACATTGGTAAGTACTCTTTTCAAATCACCGACTCCTGAGGCAATTGATTGCATTTCGCCCAATCCTTTTTGAACTTCAAGCAATTGTTTTGAAACTGAATCAAAAGACTTTCCTAAGCGTTCTTCAAGTGTTTTATGGAGTTTTTCATCAACTGTTTCACGCATTCTTTCTAAGCGTAATTCAGTAGTTTTGATCATCTCTTCTTGTTTTAATTTCATTTGATCAAATTTTTCTTTCTGCGTCGTGTTAAAGGATTCAACACTCTTAGAAAAACTGGTTTCAAAATCTTTTAAGGTTCTACGTAATTCTTCTCTGTCGTCCTTAGCCTTTTTTAATAAGGTTTCATTTAAACGTTCGAAGTTTTGGGTAAATTCATTCCTGTTTTCTTTCAAGTTTCTTGAAAGCTCATCTCTGTTTAATAAAAATTCCTTCTGGAGTTCAACTTTAAAAACTGTCTCTATAACCGAAGTATTAGAAATTTTTTTCCTAAATAAAAAGAATGCTAACAAAAGGGTGCTAATGACTAAAAAAACAAGTAATATATATTCCATAACTTTTTGTATAAGCTAAATTTAAAAAAAAACTCTTTACATAATAATGAATTATTGAATAGCGATTTTTTGAGTAAACTGAGTAATTCCATCAGCATCTAAAATTTGTGCTTGAAGCTCAAATGTCTTCCAATTTATTTCAATTTTTCCAAAATTTAACATAGTTAATAAAGGACTTATCCTATATTGATTGGGTTCGTCCTCAAGGGAGTCATAGGAGTGCGTTAATCCACTCGAGGTAATATCATAAATCGAATAATTTGGTTTAATTTCTTGATAGGACACTTCAGCAATATGACGATCACCGCTTAAATAAATTGGTGTCTGAATTGAATGTTTAGTAAGTAAATCAAAAAATCTTTTTTGAGCTAATGGAAAATTTGCCCATTTTTCATAAGGATGCTCAGCAGATAGTAGTTGAATTCCACCTGCAAATAAATTAATAGTTGCATCATTGGTAGAAAGTTCATTTTCTAACCAACTCCATTGATCGGTCCCCAAAAGCAATCCTTTATTTTTTTTATATCGTTGGTTTGGACTAGAGTCTTTTTCATAATCTTCCTTGAAATAACGGACATCTAAAAGGTATAAACAAACCTTTTGGGCACCTCCACCAAAACAATAACTTTGATATGCACCTTCCCTCTCTTGGGCAGGATGATTTTTTGGTATATCAAGAAAATCAAAAAGTAATTTTCTGCTTTCTATCTTTTTTGAAAAGCTAGCTCCAGCATCATTTTCTCCAAAATCATGGTCGTCCCAAACGCCAAGAATAGTAGTGTTTTCTTCTAGTTTTTTGTAGGCAGGGAGTTGCTTTTGAAGGGCGTATTTTTCAGACAAATCTTTCATGCTTCCTTTTTCAGAATATACTATATCTCCCAACCATACCCATACTTCTGGATCTTGATTTGAAATAGTATCCCAAATTTTGGGATCTAAATCTGTTCGGTTACATGATCCAAAATATAAAGAATTAAGAACCTTTGTACTGGAAATATCTTGTGCCAAAAGAGTTTTTTGCAATCCAATTAAAAGAAGAAAAAGACATAAACTCAATGGAAGATTGATTTTTAAATTAATCATTTAATTTTTAATGCTAGATTACAAAAACTTATTTAAAAAACACTTTTAATCTATCAATTCAGGAATTAATAAAGCAGGTACTTCCATCGATTTAAACAATGTTTCAAAAGCACTAAATTCATTCTCAATTAAAACTGTTAATTCCTTCTGATGAATTTTCCATTTGGCCAATAAATCTTTAAATCTATCTTTTGACCCCTGTGTTAATTTTGGAAATTCTGAATCAACAAAACCTTTTAAATACATCCATTCAGCATTTAACTTATTGTTAAAATTAATTACATCTTGAAATGTTTTTTGATTTGGCTGAATTAAATTAATCTCCCAATCTACCAGCTTTTTTTCTATAGCTTTTGCTTTTTTAATCAATGGCGCATATGCCTGGTTACCTTTTAAGGTTTTAATATAAAATTGCAATTGAGACTGAACGGTCCGCATTTGATTTACTGAAGAGTGAATATTATACAAGGCTGAATCTATCTTAATTAATAGTTTTTGTTGTGCATCAAAATCTGAGGTGGTTGCCTCAATATTAGGATTTGGCAAGAGCGTTATTTGGGTTTCTTTTTGAACTTCACCATAACTCAATCTTGCCTTAAAATTCCCTGGAGCAACTCTACTTCCTGCATAACTTCCATAAACAAATACTTTATCTACTGCAGGGATCGAAGCTCTTCTAAAATCCCAATGCACCCTGTTATGTCCTTCTTTATGTGGTAAAATAATTTCTTGAGAGGGTCCTCCAGGCCAAGAAACAAAATCTTTTGGCTTATCAGAAGCATAAGTTCTAATGACCTCATCATTTTCTAAAATTTCTATTTTTAATATAAGAGAATCTACTTTCTTAGGAAGATAGTAATCTAAGTAAATTCCACTTACCGGATTGGTCCCTTGAGCACTTCCCTTTGCTGTTTTTCCTGAAAACAAACGATAAGCTTTCTTAGGTTTAACAATATGAAGTCCTTTGATATTGAGGGCTTCTTGTAGAGGACTTAAATCATCCAAAATCCAAAAAGAACGCCCTGCAGTTGCAGCAATAAGATCATTGTCTTGAATGTATAAATCATTAATTGGTACAATGGGTAAATTACTTTTAAAAACATCCCATTGTATCCCATCATCATGTGAAATATAGACTCCTGTCTCAGTTCCTGCATATAATAATCCTGATATTTTCTTGTCTTCTCGAACCACTCTGGTAAAAGTATGTGCTCCCTCAATTCCCTTAGTAATTAATTCCCAATGCCTCCCATAGTCTTCTGTTTTATATATATAAGATGTGAGGTCCATAAATTTATATCGCATCAATACAGCATATGCTTTTGCTGGATCGTGTGGAGAAACTTCAATACTGTTTACAATGCCCTCTTCCATCTTTTTTGGAGTGACATTTGTCCATGTAGAACCCCCATCTTGAGTAATGTGAATCAAACCGTCATCACTTCCTGTCCATAGTACCTTTGGGTCGTGAGGCGACGCCACAAGACTCATTAAAGTATTATAATTTTCTCCCCCAGCTGCTTCGTTTGTAAAAGGTATGCCGCCTTGAACTTGCTGAGCATCGTTATTTCTGGTTAAATCTGGGCTTATTACCTCCCAGTCAATTCCACCATTTTGGGTTTTAAAAACAACATTACCTGCGTGATAAATTATATTGGAATCAGATGGAGCGCTAATAATTGGAGCATTCCAATTAAACCTATATTTAAAATTTTTTGGAACATTCCCAAGGGCCAATTCTGGGTATTCTTTAATTTCTTTTCCAGAACCTGTTTTTCGTTGCCAACGTTCAATAATCCCTTGATAACAGCCCCCATAAACTTGATCGGGATTTTCTGGATCAAAAGCTAAAAAGGCACTTTCACAACCAGCTACTGAATACCAATCTTTCCAATCTATTCCTCGATCATTAGTTCTACTTTTTATACCAATAGCTGAATTATCTTGTTGCCCACCATATATATGATAAGGGACTTGCTTATCTGCAATTACACGATAAAACTGAGCTGTTGGCTGGTTTTGCTGGGTACTCCAACTTTTTCCTCCATTAGTTGAAACATTTGCGCCTCCATCATTTGAATTAATCATGATTTGATTGTTTTTGGGATGGATCCATAATTCATGATTGTCCCCATGAGGTGTTCCCATGGGTTGAAATGTTTTTCCTTTATCTATAGATTTCAATGCAGGCGCATTAAGAACATAAACAATATTTTCGTTTTGAGGGTCAGCAAATACTTCCATATAATACCACGATCTAGCAACTGCTATTCTATCTTTGTTAACTTGTTTCCAAAGTGATCCTCCATTATCTGAACGATACACCCCTGATGCTTCTCCTTCAGCTTCAACATTGATATAAACTATTGATGAATTGGCTCTAGATACGGAAATTCCTGCTTTTCCAATAACTCGAGGAAGACCCTTTTCTAGTTTATCCCAATGAGTCCCTCCATCTGTAGACTTATATATTCCAGAGCCTGGACCACCAGATCTCATTTGCCAGGGGGACCTTGCATGATCCCAAAGTGCAGCATAAAGAATGCGTGGATTATTCATGTCCATGCTTAAAGAAGCTGCTCCTACCCTATCATTTAAATAAAGTACTTTACTCCAAGTTTTGCCTCCATTTAAAGTTCTATATATCCCACGGTCTTCACTTGGGCCATATTGGGCTCCTTGTACAGCAGCAAAAATAATATCAGGTTGTATTGGATGAATCTGAATATTCGAAATATGTCTTGAATTATCTAATCCAATATGTTTCCATGTTGTACCGGCATCATCAGATTTATAAACCCCATCTCCCATTGAGGACATAACCCCTCGAGCAGCATGCTCTCCCATTCCAACAACAACAATATTAGGATCACTTTCTGAAACTGCTATTGATCCTACAGTTCCTGTTTTTAAAAACCCATCAGATATATTTTTCCAATGCATACCATTGTCTTCCGTTTTCCATACACCTCCACCTGTTGTGCCCATGTAAAAGGTAGCCAGAGCATTATGAACTCCTGTAGAAGTGACACTTCTTCCACCCCTAAAAGGGCCAATATTCCGCCATTTAAGATTATTAAATTTCACAGAAAAAGCATCCTGCTTTTCTTTAGATTTCTTATTTTTCTGACTAAAAGAACTAGAGGTGCTAAGCAACAGTATAATGAGAAAGTTAGCAATTGTTTTCATAAAGGTGTCTGATATCAAATTATTATAATTTGTTTCACCAAATTAATAAAAAATTTGTGAAGTTTTACTAACCTGATTATAGTTAAAGAATAAAAATCTTATGTTGTTTTTACCTGGTAACTTTCAAGTCTAAGAGTTTTGCAAAACCATTTTTTTCTCCTTCCGAAGTAAGCCAAAAATTTGATAGATCTTGAATTTTTACAGCTTCAATTTGAGCTTTTCCAATAGGAATTAAATACTTTTTAAGAGCAATTGCGTTCCATCCATTTTTTATAAAATTTGAAGCTGTATAAAAAAAATGTTCCCCTTTAAAATTGTATCCTGTAAGGGCTAGCAAATCATAACTTTGATTATAATCAGCAGCAGTGATTTGTGATCCTACTTTTAATATGGCAGAAGGAGTTAAAACATAATCTCCTGCTTTTTTAGGGAAAATATAAAGTTCTGTTTGTTGTGTAAGCCTGTTCTTTGAAAATAACGCTAAAGAATCACCTACAACAGCTAATGCCTCAGCATCAAAACTATTTAAAGCCCTTTTAGTAAAGTCTTTTTGAGCACCATAACTAACCGATATTTCTCCTTTAACGATTAACTCTTTGGTAAGAATATAGATTTTTAAGTTTTTTCTATTAGCATAATTATTCCCTGTATCTGCAATATAATAATGATCATCATCTGCAGCAATGTCTTCCCAATCTTTATTGCTAATATCATGAAAACGGACACTTTTAATTAATCTTCCTTTAGGGTTAAATACATACAGTTTTGCCTTGTCACCAGAATCATTGTGGGTGATGAAATTTTCTCCATATAGTTCTAAACCTGAAGTTTCGATTAAATCTTTATCAAGTTTAATAGTGGTAAAGGTTATTTGTGAAAAACCTAAAAAAGGAAGTATTAAAAATAAAAAAGGCCGCATATTAAATTAGAATTTTAAAGGGTTTAAATTATTATCATTTGCAAAGGCTAAAAGTAACTACGCAGATTAAGTTTTAAAATTTTAATACCTTCGTTTGTATAGATGTCTTAATAAATTTATGTCTTTTCTAATTGTAAATTAGATTTTATGAAATATATATGTCGTTTAGGGATTTGTTTTCTTTTTTTAATCTTTTTAGACTGTGAAAAAAAAAACCCTCCACAAAGTTATTTAGCCTTAGGTGATGGCTATACTATTGGTGAGAGTGTTTCCAAATTCGAAAGATGGCCTGTTCAGCTCGTTGCTTCTTTAACCGACGAAAATATTTTTTTAAATTCTCCTGAAATTATAGCTAAAACAGGTTGGACCACCAATGAACTCCAAGAAGGGATTAATCAAGCACCATTAAATTATCCATATGATTGGGTCTCTTTATTAATTGGTGTTAATGATCAATATCGCGGAAAAAGTATTGAAGAATTTGAAAACGAATTTTATAACCTTTTAAGTCAAGCAATTATCTTTAGTGGCAATAGAAAAGAGCGCGTTTTTGTGGTATCAATTCCTGATTGGGGGGCAATGCCATATGCTATAGATAATGACGTTCAAAAAATAGCTGCAGAAATTGATGCTTTTAATCAAGTTATTTATCAACTGTGTGCTAAAGAAAATGTTCGATTTATTGATATAACACCGCTCTCAAGAAAAGTTTCCGATTACACCAATTGGATTACGAAAGACGGACTTCATCCCAGTGGTACTCAATATTCTAAATGGGTCTTGGAAATACTTCCCTTCTTTTTGAACACTAAAAATGATTGATTTATCAAATGCTAAATTACTTGATAAAAAAGATGTGCTTTCTAAATTCCGCTCACTTTTTTACCATCAGGAAAACGAACTTTATTTTGATGGGAATTCTCTTGGAAAACTACCATTACTGGCCAAAAAAACCATTGAAGAAGCGGTTCAAAAACAATGGGGAGAAGGATTGATTAGAAGTTGGAATCAACATTGGCTTTCGTTACCTTCAAGGATTTCAGATAAGTACAGTGAATTACTAGGGGTTGAAACTGGAGAAATAATTATAGGCGAATCAACCTCAGTTCGTTTATACCAGGTAGTTTATGCCCTTTTAAAAGAAGGGAGCTTTCCAAAGCATCTTAGCACAGATATTCTTAATTTTCCCACAGACATATACATACTTCATGGTTTAGAAAAATCTTTCACAATTCCTCCACTTAAAATTATTTCTTATAAAGGTGAAGTTGAAGCAGAAATAGAAATACTCAAGGCTTCCATTAAAAATAATCCGGGTATTGTTTGCTTAAGCTTAGTCAGCTATAAAAGTGCCTACTTATATCCCATGAAGCAATTGAATCGTTGGGCTTCTAAACATCAAAGTCTTATTGTTTGGGATTTGAGTCATGCAGTAGGAGCAGTAGCTGTAGATCTTAAAGAAACAGAAACCATAATTGCCCTTGGGTGTACTTATAAATACATGAATGGTGGTCCCGGCGCACCAGCATTTCTTTACATAAATGAGGAATGGCATTCAAAGCTGTTAAATCCTATTCAGGGGTGGTTTGGTCATCAACACCCATTTGATTTTAGCAAAAAATACGAGGCTGCTAATTCTATAAAACGTTTTGCATCAGGGACCCCTGCTATTTTATCTCTTTTAGGAATGGAAGCTGGAATTGATATTACACTTGAAGCTGGAATTAAACTACTTCAAGAAAAAAGTATTCAACAGTCCGAAGCATTTATAAATGAATTGATCCAAGAATTAGTGCCTCTAGGATTTTCAATAGAAAGTCCATTAGATCATCGCAAAAGAGGATCTCATGTAACCATTTCACATCCTGCTTCATGGCAAATATGCCAGGGGCTTGTTGCGGGGAGCGATGTGCATCCAAAAATTATTCCTGATTTTAGACCACCCCATTTCATTCGTTTTGGTATTACTCCACTTTATACCCGTTTTGAAGAAATTAAAAGAGTCATTGAAGTTTTGAAAGAAATTGTAAAGACAAAACGATACCTAAAATTCCCTATGGAAAAATCAGAGGTAACCTAATTAAGTGTTTTTTTTTAGAGTAATTCCCTCAGAAACTGAATAAAAAAAAGCCTTTAGGAATTATTCCTAAAGGCTATAACCATAAACCAATTCATCATTGAAGAATTGATAAACAAATTTATAATAAAAAAATAGTTTTCATACGTTTTTTTACCAAAAAAATATTTAAAATAAATATTCTTATACTGAATAGTAACTATAAATTGACTGATTAATTATTTTACAGATTGTAAGTCAATAACCTCTGGAGAAAAATTTAAAAAAAAGTGAGTTATTGTGTTACCTCGTATTCTTTTTCCCAATTGGGATTCTCTAATTTATTAATAATGTACTTTACTGTGATTTCTGTCCCTTCAGCAAGATTCATAAGGGTTATAATCCTAATGTGCTTTAAAGGTCCATAAGTGGGATCATTTTCAAATAAAATTGCATCACAATTTGGGATTTCATGGTGATTTATAAAAGCTCCAAGAGGAAGTCTAATATATCCATCTTGAAAACGGGAATCATAAATGTGGGTAATTCCAAGATCTGTTCCGGCAGGGAGTGTCGAGGTAGTAAATAAGCCAAGGCCTTCGATTGTACTCTTTTTAATCGTTAAAAAATCCGGGAGTGGACGCCAATTACTATCTTGAATCATGATTATTTTTTTTATTGTATTTTCAATATTTAAAATCTACTTTTTTGCATATTATTTAGCAATAAAACTTAATTCAAGGTATTCTTTTGGTGCTACTATTGCATTTAAGACCCTAAAAGGAAGCCTGATTTCGTTTTTCTTTACTACTGTTTTCACATTTAATATAATAGTTGAATTTGCTGGAATTGAAAAAAAAGTTGGGCGTTTATGAAATGTGTATTCTCCTAAATATTCCAATTGAATTGGGGCAGCACCATGGTTCGTTATTTCTATATTAGCTATGGTTTTATCCTCTGGATATTTAAGACTATTTATAATTATATTTTCACTGATTAAAGCCCTAAGATTTTCCTCTTTACCGACCAATAAGTCTTTAAACCATATTACCGTTTTTCCTTCAAATAATGCTTTTTTTAGTGATTCTGGTGTTTTACGCTCAACCTTCACAAAGGTAATGGGGCGGTGCCCTCCTTTTGAAATCTCATACTTCCAATTTGTTAAACCGTGAATGTCTGAAGTTCCCAAAATTGTTAGGTTATTGTCCAAAGCAATTTTTAATGCCTCATCAGAATACGTGTCTTCATTTACTACTTCAATACCGTGTAAAAGACCTTTTTTAATTAAAAATTTATGAAAAGGATCTAATCGAGCAATACCATCTTTTCTTTGTGAATCCCAGTTAGGATGATTCCAGAAAACAAAACCTCCTTGTTTGTTTGCTTCTTTAATCCCAGAAAGAGAATCAGCATGAAGTAGTTTATTACCGTCTTTAATGAAAACAGCATTAATATGTCCAGGCGCCATTTCACGTGTAATTTCTGAACCATTAATCACCTGTAATTGCTCCCCAGCTTGAATCATTCCATTTGCAATAATAAAAGAACGGTTTCTGTTAGGGTGTGGAATGTCATCTGAATGTGGTTGGTATTCTAAGTGCTCTGTCATTGCAATTAAATCAAGACCCTCTCTTCTTGCTTCTTCAACCCGAATACTTGGCCATACAGCACCATCTGAAAAAACGGTATGGATATGTAAATCTGTACTAACCCAGTGCGACCCTGGAACTGATTTAAAGAAAGATCTTTGAGCTGAAACTTTGTTAACAGACAAAAGAAAAATAAATAAAAAAGGAAATAATCGTTGATTCATATTCTTTACTTTATTAGGTAAGCTACAAAATTAATGCCATTTATTTATAATTTATAGACTAACGTATTAGTCCAAAGTCTATTTTTAAAGTAGTCATTATCACTTCTTTTAAACGTAATTTTCTGGTAGCCAGCCGATAATACTAATTTTTTATTAAACTGAATTTTAAATCCTAAAAAGGTCCAATTTTGATTAAATCTATATGGAGTTCCATTCGGATTTAAAAATACAAATAGCTCATCAAAAAATACCAAGTTAATGGGTACTTTTACGTCAGACTGAGTCAATAAATGTTGGTAAGTAAAGCGATATCTAATACGGCTTGAAAAAGTGAATTTTCCTAGCGATCGATTTTCTTGGAGAGGAGGCGTCTCTTGAAAGCGGTGTTCTAATCTTAAACGAGAACTGATAAGTCCTTTTTTTAATGGTGTATTATATAGCAGCTGCTCCCAAAGATTATGTTCTCTTCGCACTCTTGGAATGGAAGACACATTGCTATTAAAGTTTTTTATAAAGCTATATCCTGCAGTCCATTTTAAATTTTTTGATTTGCTATATGTAATAGAAGGTCTAAAAATTTGTTGATCCCATACGTCTAAAAAAGACACTGTTCTGAGATGAAATTCTGAGCGAAAGCTAAGTTTTTTATTTAAACCATAATCAAAAAAAACAGCGTTCCACGCGCCATTAATTTTTTCATACTCTTGAGCAGAAATAATTGTTGTAAAAAATAATAATATCAAAAAATAGTGAGAAAATTTAATTCGCATTATTTATATTTTCGCATTAATCCTTCTTGTGTAACAGAAGCAATCAGTGAGCCTTCGCTATTAAAAATACTTCCTCTAGCAAATCCTCTTGCATTAGAAGCGCTTGGACTTTCAATGGAATAAAGTAAATAATCATCAATCTTAAAGTCTCTATGAAACCACAAGGCGTGATCTAAACTAGCGTAATACATTTTTTTATGATCAAGGTTTTTTCTATGAGGTAAGGTTGCCGATAACAACAAACTATAATCGGAAGCAAAGGCTAATAATTGATGCTGTAATGCAATATCTGCTTTTATTTTTTCTTTGGTTTTAAACCATATATGTGATAGAGGTGGTGCATTTCGATTTTGTAAATAAATTGCTTTTCCAACAGGTTTAAATTCAAATATTTGCGGATGTGCTTTCATTAAGTATTGATATCGAATGGGATCTAATTTTTGTAGCGATTCTGCTTGTTGAATATCAGTAAGCAACAATTCTGGTGTTAGAACATTAGGCATTGTAATTTGATGATCTACACCCTCTTCAGCTAAATGAAAAGATGCTGCCATATTGAAAATAGCTTTTCCATTTTGAAAAGCAACAACTCTTCGAGTAGTAAAACTTTTACCATCTCTAATGGCATCCACGTGATAATCAATAGGAATATTAATATCTCCTCCCAAAATAAAATAGCCATGCATAGAATGTGCCTTTCGATCTTCTGGCACTGTTTGATATGCTGCATGTAACGATTGCCCCAATACTTGACCGCCAAAAACTCGCCCCCATGCTGTTTTATAATTTTGACCTACAAAATGATGGGTGTCTTTTTTTTCAAGCGTAAGTAAATCCAGTAAAGATTTAAGATCAATCATAAATTGTTTGATTCATTTTTATGTTCTACACGTGTGCTCCATATTTCATGTATTGGATCTCCTTTACTACTAAAACCTTGGTGATGCCAATCTATTTCAGAAATGAAGTATTTGAAAGGCAAAACTCTTCCTACACTTGTATTGTTTCTTGAAAAATATTCAATATGTTCAGTGTAACGTTCTTCTTCAGCTGAATAATAGCCCCCACCTGATCCAAAAAACTGAAATGTTTCTGTGTTAAAAGCTATCCACTGAAAAAAACCATCTTTTAAAAACTTCATTGTTTTCCTTGGGCGAGTAATATCCCTTCTCTGTTCCTTATTATTGCGCACCCTTCCAGCCATTAACCACTTTCCGTCTAACTCAAGTTGTGGTTTTGAAATTTTATCCCATGTTTTAACTGAGGATTCAATGTTCATTTGTTTCATGCCGTCCTGTTCAAACTTAGAATTAAACTCTAAATTTATCATAAAGTGTTTATCCTTTAGCTCATAAAATCCGCCTCGGGTTAATAGAAATTGTGGGGGCTCTTCAATGTATTGGGTCTCAACAAAATATTCTTCGTCCATCAAAATTCTGTGAGTAATTATAGTGCTATTATCTTGACTTTTAAATGTATAAACTTGTGAATAGCTTAAGCCAAAACAAAAAAATATAAATAAAAATTGAGTTTGTTTCATTTTTTTAATTTCTATAATTTAATGCTGGTTTACGGTCACCTAACATGGGAGAATATTTAAAATCTACTCCTCTTTTTTTAATAAATTCTACTTTCGCTGCTTTTATAATTTTAGGATTGTCTAAAAGTTGCATTCCCGTTAATGCAAGGGTCTTTGCTGCAACCATCATTCCTTTGTTTCCAATGTCAGTACCACCTGCTGCAACGGCTTGCCAACTGTGAGCTGGTGTGCCAGGAACCCAAGTAGCTACTCTTAATCCAACCGTAGGAACTGCAAAACTTACATCACCTACATCTGTTGATCCTCCTGCTTTTCCTTTATCACTGTATGGTTCAACACCTTCTGTAAATTTTGTGTCTAAAACAAGTCCTAGACTTTCTGATATTTTTGTTGCAAATACTTTTTCTGCAGGAGTATAAGAATAACCACCGACAGTTTCCAAGTTTTTGTGTACTATTTTCTGAAGAATTTCATTGTGTAAAAGTTCGTGAGTGCCTCCGATCATTTCATACTCCATAGAAGTCCCTGTTCCTAATGCAGCACCTTTTGCAGCATTAACAATACGATCAAAAATATCAACTACTTCATTTCTAGTAGAGTGACGGGCATAGTAATAAACCTCTGCAAAGTCTGGTACAACATTAGGTGCTTCACCTCCTTTTGTGATTACATAATGAATACGTGTACTTTCCGAAGTATGTTCACGCATCATATTTACCATATCATTCATAGCTTCAACAGCATCAAGAGAGGAGCGTCCTTTTTCAGGGGCACCAGCAGCATGTGCAGAGACACCATAAAAACGAAATTTAGCTGATTTGTTAGCTAAGGCAGGTCGAATTCCGGCAGAATTCTTACTATCTGCATGCCAATGAAGTGCAATGTCAACGTCATCAAAAAGACCTGCACGTGTCATATATACTTTTCCTGAACCCCCTTCTTCTGCAGGACACCCATAAAAACGTATAGTTCCTGGCATATTTTGTCCTATTAAATAGTTTTTTAAAGCTATTGCAGCTGCAGCTGATGCAGTTCCAAACAAATGATGGCCGCAAGCATGTCCCGCTTTTGCATCATTAGAAACTTTGTATGGAAGCGCTTTTTGGGACAATCCAGGCAATGCATCGAATTCACCTAAAATTGCAATAACAGGTCCTCCAGATCCATAACTGGCTATAAAAGCGGTAGGAATTTCGGCGACCCCTGTGGTTATTTCAAAGCCCTCTGCCTTTAATGTTTTTTGAAGCAGCGCACTACTCTGTTCTTCTTGATAACCCATTTCTGCATATGACCAAATTTGCTGAGCAACAGATGAATAAGCTGATTTGTTTTCTTGAATTGATTTTAAGATTTTTATGTACTTCGCCTGACCAAAATTTAAATTTAGTGTTAAAAATAATAAACTTGTAAATAAATAGCGCATAGCTTAAATGTTATATTTATCCTCAAATGTATTAAATAAGAAAGGGGTTTCCTAAATTTGATTTTCTTTATGGATAGGAAAAATAATTTCTAGAACTTTGTTTAACGAATATGATAGACTATTCTTATTTTTTAATTTTTTTATCGGTTACTAAATAAACACCCCATAAAATAAAACTACATCCAACCCACTGAACTAGACTAAAAGTTTCACCATCTAAAATTCCCCATCCAATAGCTACTATTGGTAAAAGATAGGTGATAGATATTGAGAAAACGGGAGTAGAGATAGACACTAATGTATTAAACATCACTTTTGCTAAAGCTGTTCCAAAAAAAGCAAGAATAAAAACATAGCCTAAGGAAACAGTTACTTCATTGTTCTTAGCGAGTTGATCAAATGGAAAGTCAGAAAACAAAAGCACTAAAGCTGCAGGAATTGAAATTGATATGAAATTTCCTAAGGCAATTCCCAAGGCTGAAACACCTTGTAGTTTATACTTAATTATATTTACATTTATGGAATAACATAAAGCTGCTAACACTACAAGAAATGCATACCAACTTTCAGCTCCAGTTTTAATAGTAAATTGATTTGAAACTAAAATTAATGTTCCTCCAAAACCAATTAGAATACCAAAAATTTTGGCTGATTTTAATTTAGAGTCAAAGACAAAAATTCCCATGAGTATTGTGAAAAGTGGAGTCATTCCATTTAAAACTGCAGCAACAGAACTATCAATAACTGTTTCCGCAAAAGCAAAAAGATAACTTGGGAAAAAAGTGCCAAAAAATCCTGTAAATACCACCCAACTCCATGCTGGTTTAGGAATTTTCTTGAGTTGTTTCCATCCAAAAATAGAGAGAATAATAGTGGTCATTAAAATACGGACACTCCCTAACTGAAGTGGAGTTAAACCAATCAATCCTTTTTTAATCAAAATATAAGAGCTCCCCCATATAACTGATAATAAAATAAGGAAAGCCCATTTTTTAATCGTGTTATTCATAGAGCTACAAAAATCAACATTTTTAATAAGCATATGCTGATGAAAATTGTATTTTTATAAAAAAATAATATGAAAAATTCTTTTTGCTTTTTTAGCATTTTAAGCATTGTCTTTTTTGTGGGTTGTCAAAATAAATTGACACCAAAGGTGATAGAGATTCCAATATCCCAAGAGAATCCTAAAAAAATTGAAGCTCTTGGGGAGGAAGCTTATGCTAAATTAAGTATTGAAGGAATGACCTGCGCCATTGGATGTGCAGCAACCATTGAAAAGAGATTACAAAAAACCTCCGGTATTGTTAGTGCAAAAGTAGATTTTGAAACTAATACTGGATGGGTAACCTATGATGCTAATATGCTAAATCTTGATAAAATAAGCTCAGTTGTAAAGTCATCGGGAACTACTTATTCAGTTTCTGAAATTGTTAGTTTAGACAGAACTATTCATTGAATTTTATTTCCATTTCAATGTTTCCATTAAATGGACAATATCCTTTTCAAGATAAACAGCCGCGGGATAAATAGAATCAAAATTTGGCTGGGCATAAAAATATAAAGAACCCACTAAAAAATGATCTATACTGTCTGTCAAAAAAAACTGGTATTGTGATGCAGCATTTCCTATCACAGAAAATAAAGTTCCATAAACTTTATTTCTTTCATTAATAAAAATCTTTTCAGGTATTGATTCTGCTTTTGAAATATGTTTATATGGAAGTTTATACGCATCATTTAACAAGGAATCTAGATTATTATACACCGTTGCATAGTTCAAGTAAAGAGTTGCTTTCATTCTAGGATATACTATTCTTGGAATGGCTTGATTTCTTACTTTCACCTCTGACAGTGAATTATATTCCATTGAAAAATCAGTGAGTGAAGTGAAAGGTGCATAAGAGGGTGTTGGATATTCTAATCGTAAATAGCCATTTGGTTTAGGTTGACTTTCTGAGGCACATCCTAGCATTAAAGATACTGCTAAAGCATATCCTAATCTCATTATTTCTTTTGTTTAGGTAACATTACTTTTACTTGTGTGATCCGCATTTCATCTAATTCTTCAATACTAAAAGAATAACCAGCATAATTAATAAGCTGCTTCTTTTTTGGAAATTTTTTAACAATTTCAAGTAATAAACCTGCTAATGTCTCTGCATCTCCTTTAATAGATTCAAAATCTTCTGATTCTTCCAGATTAACTATTTTAAAAAAGTCTTTTAAATTGATTTTTGCGTCAAACACATAGGTGTAATCATCTAGTTTTGAATAACTTAAATCTTCTTCGTCAAATTCATCACTAATGTCCCCAACTATTTCTTCCATGATGTCTTCCAGAGTAATAAGTCCAGAGGTCCCACCATACTCATCTACTACAATCGCTAAATGAATTTTCTTTTGTTGGAATTCTTTTAATAAATCATCTAGCTTTTTATTTTCTGGAACGTAAATTGGTGATTTTAATAATTTTTGCCATTCATAATTTTTTTCATGAATATTGGGAAGTAAGTCTTTAACATATAAAATTCCTTTAATAGTATCTTTTTTTTCTGTAAAGACAGGAATTCTTGAAAATCCTTGCTCTAATATTATTGGAATAATTTCTTCAACAGTAAGAGTGTCTGATAGAGCGAACATATCCATGCGAGGGCACATAACTTCTCTAGTATCTGTATTTCCAAAATTTACAATTCCTTCTAAAATTCGCTGTTCATCTAAGGTAGTTTCATCATTATTTGTAAGTTCTAAAGCCTGTGAAAGCTTGTCTACAGAAAATTGATTTCCAGATTCTCCAAGACGCTGTTCCAGAAAAGAAGTGATTTTACTCATTGGATAGGTAATCCAAAATAGTAGATAAGAATCTAAAACGATAATTAAAGGAGCCATTTTTTTTGAAAATGTTAACGCGTTTCTATTTGCATATACTTTTGGCAAAATTTCTCCAAAAATCAAAATAAGAGATGTAATAATACCAACTTCAATTAAAAGCAATACGGCTGAATTTTTTATAGTTGATAAAAAAGTATTACTCAGTATTGAAAAAAGCAAGACTATAGCAATATTGATGAAATTATTAGCAACTAAAATAGTTGCTAATAAACGTTTAGGCTTTTTCAATAATTTAATTACTCTGGTAACTTCTATTTTGTTTTCTGATTCATTAGACTCTTCCAAAGACTTAAATTGTAAAGAAAAAAAGGCGACTTCTGCACCTGAAACAAGAGCTGAACAAAATAGTAAAAAAACTACCAATCCAAATTGAACCCATATTATGTTAGAAAGGATTAATAATGAACTCAACAAGGGTAAAGGGTCAGGATCCAAAAAAATAATTGTTAAAAGGGTAAGTCATCAGTTGTAGGGGGAATTTCTTCTGTAGAAGTAATTTTTAGTGGTGGTGAAGCTGGAACTTGCTCAGCCTCTTTTTTAGTTGAAAGAAAGGTGAATTCATTCACGTTGATTTCCGTTGAATAACGGTCGTTACCATCTTCTCCAGTCCATTTTCGATTTTTAATACGTCCTTCAATATAAATTTTATCTCCTTTAGATAGGTATTTTTCACATACCTCAGCGGCTTTATTTCTTACAACAATGTTGTGCCATTCGGTATTTGTAACTCTTTCTCCACTTGTTTTATTAACATAAGATTCATTCGTGGCTAAGGGAAACCGACCAATAGCACCTCCTCCATCAAAATAATGCATTTTCACATCATCGCCTAAATGTCCAATTAACATTACTTTATTTAATGTGCCGCTCATAGTTTTAATAATTTAAATTGGTTACAGTAGTAAATTTAATCAATCAAGGAGCAAAAGAAAAAAAAATCTTCATAAAGTTTTGAATTATAACTGGAACTGGAAGGGATTCCAGTTGTTTTAATGAGAGTCCCTCTTTAAAAGACTCATTTGTTGGTAGGATCCAGAAATGTGCCCATAAAATTTGATGACTCAATTTATGAAGAATTGGCTCAGAATTCCAAAGTATTATTTCACTTTCTGACAAGCCTTGAATTGAAGGAAAATCATCATGATTAATTAAGGAATTTATATTATTTATTTCTTCATCACTCTCCAACAAAGGAAATTGATATAATTGTTTCCAGATTCCTTTCTGGGTTCGTTGTTCTATCAAATATCTATTCTTTTTATCGGAAATCACTAAAAAATTAAAATGGCGCTTTTTTATTTTAGTTTTTTTAATTTTATAAGGAAAAATTGCAATTTTATCTTGGTTAAATGCAACACACTTTATGGAAAATGGGCAACCTTGACAACTTGGGTTTTGAGGAGTACATTGAATGGACCCAAATTCCATTAAGGCCTGATTAAAATCCCCCGGTTTCTGCTTATCTATTAAATCCATTGCCTTAGACTTAAATAATTTATGTGCTTGACTAGAATTTATAGGAGTATCTATACCGAAATAACGAGCTAAAAAGCGGTAAACATTTCCATCTACAACCGCCTCAGGAATGTCATAACATATAGAAGCAATTGCACTTGCAGTATAGTCACCCACACCCTTGAGTTTAATTAGATCATCAAAAGACGACGGAAAAATACCTCCGCATTTAAAATGAATGTATTTAGCAGTTGCATGAAGATTTCGTGCTCTAGAATAATAACCTAACCCTTGCCAAAGTTTTAAAACTTCGTTTTCATCTGCAGTTGCTAAGTCAGAGAGTAATGGAAAGGATTTTAAAAAATTTTTGTAGTAAGGAAGTCCCTGTGATGTTCTTGTTTGTTGAAGAATAACTTCAGATATCCAAATATGGTAAGGCTCCTTTGTGGTGCGCCATATAAAGGATCTTTTATTTTCTGAATACCATAAAAGAAGTTTTTCTGTCCAATTCAAAGTTAAATAACTTAATTTTATAATTATTAAATAAAGTCGAGCAAGTATAATATAAAAACTTTACACAGAGCATTTTATAATTTAAATTTATATATTTGCGAGCCTAAAATTATTAGAAATAAAAAAATATGACAAAAGCAGATATTGTATCCAACATTTCTGACAAATTAGGGATTGACCGTGCTGATGTTCAGGCTACAGTTGAAAAATTCATGAAAGAAGTCAAAGTTTCACTTGAAAAAGGTGAAAACGTTTACCTCAGAGGATTTGGTAGTTTTATTATCAAAACACGTGCTGAAAAAACTGGCCGTAACATTTCACAAAATACAGCTCTTAAAATTCCTGCACACAATATACCCTCGTTCAAGCCTGCAAAGATTTTCGTTCAAGGAGTTAAATCTAAAGTCCCAGTTTCAAAATAAATTAGTAACATTTTAATTCACAATCTCATATGCCAAGTGGTAAAAAACGTAAACGACACAAGGTAGCAACTCACAAACGTAAGAAACGTAGTAGAGCAAACCGCCACAAAACTAAAAAATAGTGTTAGGCTAAACACTCAAAAAATTACCTAAAAGTTCATTGAAACGTAGCTTTCAAAAAGTTTGAAAGTTGCTACAGGAAAATCCTGAAAATATTGTTTAATCCGTTATTGCATGCCTAGTTTGTAATAACACAAAAATAATTCAGAGTGAATAAAGAATTAATTATACGTTCGCATTCCTCTGCTGTTGATTTTGCACTGCTCAAGGATGGAAAGTTAATTGAGCTAAATAAAGAAGTAGAAGACAATAAATTTTCTGTAGGCGACATATTTGTCGGTAAAATCAGAAAAGCTATACCTGGGTTAAATGCCGCATTTATTGATGTTGGCCACGAGAAAGATGGTTTTTTACACTATCATGATCTCGGCCCCAAACTTCCTTCACTAGTTAAATACATTAAACAGATAAGCACAGGTAAAAACAAAGATTATCTTTTAAAACAATTTCGTTACGAAAATGACATAGATAAAGACGGAAATATTGGTGACATTTTATCACCTAAACAAACCGTTTTGGTTCAAGTAGTAAAAGAGCCTATATCTACAAAAGGTCCTCGATTAAGTTCAGAGATATCATTAGCTGGCCGTTATATGGTCCTAATGCCTTTTTCTGATCGAGTATCTATTTCACAAAAAATTGAAGATAGAGCAGAGAAAAACCGCCTCAAGAAACTAGTACAAAGTATACGTCCAAAAGGTTTTGGATTAATTATTCGTACAGTAGCTGAAGGGCAAAAAGTTGCCGCTCTTGATGCTGACATTCAACAACTTTTAACTCGTTGGAAAAACTTATCTGCCAAATTAAAGCAGATTGATAAATATCCAGCAAAAGTATTGAGTGAAATCAACCGTTCTTCAAGTATTCTACGTGACATTTTTGATGACAACTTCACAGGCATTCATGTGGATGACGCTGAAATGCAAATCGAAATTCAAGACTATATTGAAACCATAGCCCCTGACAAAAAATCGATTGTAAAATTGTACGATAACCACCTCCCTATTTTTGAAAAATTTGGGATTGAAAGGCAAATTAAATCTGCATTTGGAACGACAGTTTCAATGTCAAAAGGTGCCTATTTAGTTATCGAACATACAGAAGCGCTACATGTAATTGATGTCAATAGTGGAAACCGATCAAATCGTTCTAAAAGTCAAGAACAAACTGCCTTAGAAGTCAACATGATTTCTGCAACAGAAATTGCTAGACAATTGCGCTTGCGAGACATGGGGGGAATTATTGTAGTAGACTTTATTGATTTGAATTCTAACGAGAATCGGAAAAAACTTTTTGAACATCTCAGTGAGGAAATGAGTACTGACAGAACTAAACACAAGATTCTGCCACCTAGTAGATTTGGACTCATTCAGATCACGCGACAACGTGTGAGACCTGAAATGAATATCAAAACTAAAGAGCCTAACCCGAACCAAAATGGTGAAGTAGAGGCTCCTATTATTTTAATTGACAAGATCAACACAGAGCTTAGTAAAATTACTATGAATAAGCACAACCAAAAGGAAAAAATACATTTACATGTACATCCTTTTATTGCTGCTTACCTTTTAAGCGGGATTCCATCCAAGCGTTTAAAATGGTATTTTGAATACAAAAAGTGGATTCGTATTGTTCCACGCCATGCTTATCAATATTTGGAGTTTCGTTTCTTGAATAAAGAACGAAGAAGACTCCGTAATTAATACTTAAAAACCGCCTAATCTATCTATTAGGCGGTTTTTTTATTTCATAATTTTCATGAATAATGATTTTGATCTCAAAGCAGACACATCAATAAACTAAAAATTCTATATTTATAGAAATGAAAAAAGTAATTACTTTTGGAGAAATCATGCTGCGTTTAGCGCCTGCTGATTTTTTGCGTTTTTCCCAAACCAATAATTTTGATATAGTATATGGTGGAGGTGAATCTAATGTTGCTATTTCTTTAGCAAACTATAACATACCCGTTGAATTTGTAACACGATTACCCATAAATGATATTGGTCAATGTGCGCTAATGGAGCTTCGAAAAAGAGGAGTTGGTACGCAATATATTATTGAAGGAGGGGATCGCCTAGGCATTTATTTCTTAGAAACTGGAGCAGTAAGCCGAGCTAGTAAAGTAGTTTATGACCGTGCTTATTCTGCAATGTCTGAAATAGCTCCCGGCATGGTAGACTGGAAAGAGGTATTTAAAGACGCTCAATGGTTTCACTGGACAGGAATTACTCCTGCTATTTCTCAAAGTGCAGCAGATACTTGCCTTGAAGCCGTCAAAGTTGCTAGTGAATTGGGAATAACTATATCTACAGATTTAAACTACAGAGCTAAATTGTGGAATTATGGAGGCAATCGAGAAAAAATAATGACCCAACTGACTTCTTATTGCGATATTATTTTAGGAAATGAAGAAGATGCTGAAATGCATTTTGGTATTAGACCTGAAGGCCTTGATATTACTACTCAAGCAGAACATGTAAAAGCAGAAGCTTTCCTCTCAGTTTGCCAACAAATTCAACGTAAATTTCCACGTTCAAAAAAGGTAATTACGACCTTAAGAGGATCTATTTCAGCTTCTCATAATACTTGGGCGGGTGTTCTTTATGATGGAAAAAAACTATACGAAAGTACCAAATACCAAATCACGCATATTGTTGACCGAGTTGGTGGTGGTGACTCATTTATGGGAGCTCTTATTTATGGCCTAATTCATTATCCAAATAACGATCAAAAGGCCTTGGATTATGCAGTAGCTGCTTCATGTTTGAAACATACCATAAAAGGAGATGCTAATTTGGTAACTATTGAGGAAATTGAAAAACTAATGGGAGGAGACGCTTCAGGGCGTGTCTCTAGATGATTTTTTATGGCACAATACACAAGATTACAAGTTTTTAAGCAAATGGAAGAATCAGGAATGGTTCCTCTATTTTATCATCATGATGCTGAACTAGCAAAAGCAGTACTAAAAGCCTGTTATGATGGTGGCGCAAGATTAATGGAATTCACAAGCCGTGGAGACTTTGCGTTAGAAATATTCAATCAGTTAATTAAATATGCTATCGCTGAACTACCTGGGATGATACTTGGAGTGGGTTCTATTACCGATGCCGCAGCTGCTTCACAGTACATGCTCTCTGGAGCAAATTTTGTTGTTACTCCAGTATTTAGAGAAGACATTGCGTTGGTTTGTAATCGTAGAAAAGTATTATGGTCTGCTGGCTGTGGTTCTCTAACTGAAATTGCAAAAGCAGAAGAAATGGGATGCGAAATTGTTAAATTATTTCCTGGTAGCATTTATGGTCCTGAGTTTGTTAAAGCCGTTAAAGGTCCTCATCCTTGGACTTCAATAATGCCTACTGGAGGTGTATCGACCGAAAAAGAAAACCTTAAAGGTTGGTTTGATTCTGGCGTAACCTGTGTTGGTATGGGATCTAAACTTATTTCAAAAGAAATCCTTTCTGCTAAAGCATATGATAGGTTAACCTTAAAAGTGAAAAAAACCTTATCGCTGATTAAACAAATAAGGGGAATCTAATGTAGATCTAATATTTTTTAGCTTACGAACTCAGGACTAAAAAAATAGACATACTCAACATAAGGGTATTTTCAATTAAAGTTGCTTCAGTCATCGGTAATTTTAAAGCTGTCCCTAAACAAGCACATTGAATTTTTTTCTTATTCTTAAGAGTTTTAATTACACCAACCGTGGTAATTCCTAGTATAATAATTGTTATAACTACTGCGCTAAGTAGTTTGATTCTCATTAAAAAAAGTAGCCCGAGCAGTGTCTCTATAAAAGGATATATCCAACCATAAAAACGTATTTTTTTAGCCAAAGGATCATACATACTGAAAGATGTTGGAAAATTCTTTAAATCAAGCATCTTGAAAAAACTAAACACAATAAAAAATAAGCCCATAAAATCAAACATCATTCCCCTGGGGTTCCAATCTTTATAATTTAAAAAAATAACGGCTGTAGCTAGGTAAAAAAAGATGATAAATAGAGGTTGGAGCTGTTTAGCTTTTGAAACCTCTTGTCCCTTTTCAGAAATTGAAGTGATCTTATGGGTACTGCTTATATTAGGCTTTTCAAACAGGTTGAATTTTTTGGGTAATACCTTCTTAAAGACATCAATTGAAACTGGATGCTCAAGAGTAATCGTAACTTCTTCAATTTCAGAAGAAACCTCAACATTTGTAACTAATTCAATACTACCTAAATGCTTTTCAACAGAAGTTTTACAGCCTCCACAGGTCATCCCTTTAATTGTATATGTCTGTTTCATTTTTCTTGTAAATTGAATGGGTTTTAGTCACTAAATAAAAGTTGAATTTTAATTCAAATGTAGTATAAATTGTTTTTATTAATCATAAAAAAATCTGTCCTAAAGCCTAGATCGATTTATCTTAGATTTTTTATCTTAGAGGGTGCTTAAAAAAAATTCGTTTACACTTGAAGAAGCTCAAAAAAGACTTGAACACTACTGTGCTTATCAGGAACGTTGTCATTATGAAGTAGAGCAAAAATTAAGAGAATTAAACATGATTTCTTCGGCACAAGAAATTATTATAACTAAACTTTTAGAAGAAAATTATTTAAATGAAACTCGTTTTTCTCAGAGTTTTGCTCGTGGGAAGTTTCGAATAAAAAAATGGGGGAAAGAGCGAATAATTCGAGAATTAAAAGCCAGAAAAATTTCTGATTATAATATCAAAAAGGGGCTAAAAGAAATCTCCAATGAAGATTATACTGAAACTTTTTATACACTTTTCGAAAAAAGAAAAGCAAGTGTAGGTCACTATCCACTTTATGAAAGAAAAAAAAAGATTCTAGATTACATGGTTTATAGAGGTTGGGAAAAAGAAAAAATTTATGAAAGCCTTAATGACTTAAAAACATAAAGTGAATAGAATTAGGTTATAAAAAGTCTAATCCGTTAATAAAATAATTTTATTATCTTTCATCTCTAATACGCCTGATTTAATTTCAAAATAAGTAGTTGACCCTTCTTGCTTGAACAAAGATTCTTGGTCCTTTTCAATGGTTATATTACCTTGAATTTTAACTTTTCCAGCAGTTAATGTAGACACAATTGGAGCATGATTATTTAACACTTGAAAAGACCCCGAGACACCTGGTACTGTGAGGCTTTCTATTTCACCACTAAATAATTTGGCTTCGGGGGATACAATTTCGAGATGCATAAACTTAAACTTCAGCTAACATTTTTTCTCCTGCTTCAATAGCTTCTTCAATCGTTCCTTTTAAGTTGAACGCTGCTTCTGGCAGGTGATCTAACTCACCGTCCATAATCATATTAAAGCCTTTAATAGTTTCTTTAATATCGACTAAAACTCCTGGAATTCCAGTAAACTGTTCTGCAACATGGAAAGGCTGTGACAAGAATCGCTGAACACGTCTTGCGCGTGATACTGCTAATTTATCTTCCTCAGATAATTCATCCATTCCTAAAATGGCAATAATATCTTGTAATTCTTTATAGCGTTGTAACAATTCTTTTACATCTTGAGCACACTTGTAATGTTCCTCTCCTAAAATATCTGCTGTTAAAATTCTAGAAGTTGAGTCCAATGGATCTACTGCAGGATAAATTCCTAGCTCAGCAATTTTACGCGAAAGAACTGTAGTTGCATCTAAGTGAGCAAAGGTTGTTGCCGGTGCAGGATCCGTAAGATCATCTGCAGGTACATAAACCGCTTGAACCGATGTAATTGATCCTTTTTTGGTAGATGTAATTCGTTCTTGCATGGCCCCCATTTCAGTGGCTAATGTGGGTTGATAACCTACTGCAGAGGGCATGCGACCTAAAAGGGCAGAAACCTCTGAACCAGCTTGAGTGAAACGGAAAATGTTGTCTACAAAAAATAATACGTCTTTTCCTTGGCCGTCTCCAGAGCCATCTCTAAAATATTCAGCGATAGTGAGTCCCGAAAGTGCTACACGAGCACGTGCTCCTGGAGGTTCGTTCATTTGACCAAATACGAAAGTGGCTTTGGATTCTTTCATTGCAGCTTTATCCACCTTTGTCAGATCCCATCCGCCTTCTTCCATAGATTGTAAAAAATCATCTCCATATTTGATAATTCCTGATTCTAACATCTCACGAAGTAAGTCATTCCCTTCACGAGTACGTTCTCCAACTCCAGCAAATACTGAAAGTCCACCGTGACCTTTAGCGATATTATTAATCAATTCTTGAATCAATACTGTTTTACCTACTCCGGCTCCGCCAAAAAGTCCAATTTTTCCTCCTTTAGCATAAGGCTCGATTAAATCAATTACTTTAATTCCTGTAAAGAGTACTTCCGTTGAAGTAGAAAGATCTTCGAATAAAGGAGCATCTCGGTGAATCGGAAGACCATGTTCGTTTTCTTTTGGAAGGTTTTCCATTCCATCAATGGCATCACCAATAACGTTAAATAAGCGTCCATAAACATGTTCACCAATGGGCATCTGAATCGGACTTCCTTTTGCCTTTACTTCTGTTCCTCTACTTAATCCATCTGTAGAGTCCATAGAGATAGTACGAACAGTTTCTTCACCAATATGAGATTGAACTTCCAAGATAAGCTTAGAACCATTAGAATTCGTTATTTCTAAAGCGTCAAAAATTCTTGGAAGTGGATTATTTTCTCCAATGAATTGAACGTCTACAACGGGTCCAATAATTTGTGAAACGGTACCTATACTTTGAGCCATTTTAATATACTTTAACGTTTATTTTTAATGTTTATTTTAAGCTGCAAATATATGTGGTTCCTACTAAATACAGACTAGTTTTTAATGCTTTTTTAAAAGAAATTTATATTGTTTTAATACCCTTTAAGCTTTGCTAATTGGTCTAAATGGTAATTATAATCTCCGAAAAGTTGTTGCGCAACTCTTGCCCGTTTTAGATAAAATCCAATATCTGCATCATCAGTAACTCCGATTCCACCATGTAATTGTATCGCTTCATTGGTGACTAATTTCACTGTTTTCCCCAATTTTGCCTTTGCTAAATGAGCATATTTTATAGCCTTGGGGTCATTATTGTCTATGGCTTGAAGTGCTTTTAAAACAATTGACTTACATAATTCAATTTCAGAAAAAACAATTGCAGCCCGATGTTGAAGAGCTTGGTATGTTCCAATGACTACTCCAAATTGCTGGCGTTCTTTTAAGTACTTAATAGTAACATCAAATGCCTGTTCACAAATCCCTAGAAGTTCAGCAGAAATTCCTACATAAGCAATTGCCATGAGACGATCTAAAAGTAGGCGACCCTCTAATTTAATATTAAGTTGATTTTCAGCAGGAACTTTAACATTTTTAAAAGTTATGTCTGCATAGGTTCCTGCATCCATCAATATTTTTTTTGAAATTGTAATTCCTTTCGAATTAGCATCTACAATAAATAAATTAAGATTCGTATCAACTTGGCATACAACAACAAGTTGATTGGCTGTTGTACCATCAATTACTAATGTTTTTGATCCATTAATAATATAGTTTTCACCTTCTAAAACTGCATGAGTTTTAAATGATTTTATTTGATGGTGTTTCCCTTCTTGAATCGCAAAAGCAAACTGAGAGGTTCCTTCCATTACTCCTGGAAATGATCTTACCTTTAAAGCTTCATTATCAGACAATCTAAGAGCAGAAGCACCTAGTAGTATTGAAGAAATCAATGGTGATTTTGAAAGATTTTTTCCTGCTTCTTCTAGAATCTGCCCCAATCCTATAAATCCAAAATCCAATCCATTATAACTCTCTGGAACGGTTAATGCAGTCCATCCCATTGCAACCATTTCTTCCCATAATGATTGATCAAATGGAGTATATTGAGTGTCTCTTAGTTCTCGCATCTGACTTACAGGTGCTTTTGCCGTAAAGAGTTCTGAGGCAGAATCCTTAAGCATTTTTTGTTCTTCTGTTATAATTAATGCCATAATAATGTTATTTAGTGGGCAAGCCCAATATGAGTTTAGAAATAATATTTAATTGTATTTCTGAGGTTCCGCCTTCAATTGAGTTTCCTTTGGAACGACAAAATTTTCGAGCTAAATCACCATCTGATTTTTCATTTTCACCCCAAAAAAGGGCTTCTGATCCGCCAATAGCCATCAATAATTCATGCCGTGATATATTTAGCTCAGTTGCATAAAATTTAAAAAAAGAGGAAAGTGCCCCTGAGTTATTTCCTGTTTTAGCCTCATCGGTAACTCGCTGAATTGTTAAATCAAAAATCTCTTCATTCATCTCAAAATCAGAAATTTGATTTCTTAAAATGCTATCTGAGATTATTCCATTATTAACGGGAAGGTTTTCGAGTGCTATAGAATATACCTCTTTTTTTACGTCTGTTTCTCCAATACCTCCGATCATTTGACGTTCATGAGTCAAAAGATGTTTTGCTATGGTCCACCCCTGGTTTAAGTTCCCTATTAAATTTTCTTTTGGCACTTTAACCTCGTCAAAAAACGTTTCACAAAAAGGTGATTTGCCACTAATCAATTTTATGGGTCTAGTACTTACTCCCTTTGAAGCCATGTCAATTAATATAAAGCTAATTCCGTTGTGTTTTGTGGCTTCAAAATCTGTGCGAACTAAACAAAATATCCAATCTGATTTATCGGCGTAAGAAGTCCATACTTTTGAACCTGTGATTTCATAATGATCTCCCTTGTCAATTGCTTTTGTTTGAAGGCTTGCCAAATCACTTCCTGCATTGGGCTCACTATAGCCTTGACACCACCATATTTTTCCCTCTACAATCTGTGGAAGGTAATGTAGTTTTTGATCTTCTGTAGCAAACTTAAGTAACGCCGGGCCCAGCATAGAAATTCCAAAACTATAGAGAGGTTTTCTACATCCCAAACGGGTCATTTCTTGTGTTAAAACATTGTTTTCATCAGAACTTAATCCAGCTCCTCCATATTTAACCTCCCAATAAGGTACAACCCATCGTTTTTCAAGCATGCGTTCAAACCAAAGTCTTTGGTCTTCTGAAATAAATTTAGCATTACGTCCTCCCCAGAACAAATCAAAAGGATCTTTAACTGGTTGTCGCATACTAGCTGGACAATTGGTCTCTAGCCAAGCCCTTGTTTCTGTTCTAAAATCATTCAAAGAGGTACTGATTTTCGTTTCCATCTGTTATTATTTAATATAAATTATCTATTTTATTTTTTTGAAAGGCTTGTACTCCCATCTTGCCATACATTTGCACAGCTTGATTTAAGTTTTTAAAGCGTATATCAGTTGTAAATCCCTTTTTATATCTTAAATAAATTTGCTGAATAATTACAGCAATTTTAAAAAGACCAAAAACATAATAAAAAGGAATATTAATCATTTCAATATTACTTTTCTTGGCATAGAACTCTACCAACTCACTACGAGTCAAATTACCTTTTACAAGAGTAATATTCATGCTATTTTCTTTCATAAAATCAGGATCCGATTCTTGAATCCAATATCCTAAGGTTGTACCCAAGTCCATTAAAGGATCTCCAAGGGTAGCCATTTCCCAATCTAAAACACCTTTTATTTCAAAGCTTCCATCTTGAGAAAGAATCAAATTATCGTACTTAAAATCATTATGAATAAAAGTATTTCTTTGCTCAGTTGGTATGTTATTATTAAGCCAAGTATACATTTTTTCTATGGACTCAAAGTTATCAGTTTTAGAATTGATGTATCGCTTAGTCCAACCCTCAATTTGGCGTCGAATGTAACCCTGTGGTCTTCCTAAAGTTACAAGTCCAGCAGCATTATAATCCAATGTATGTATTTCTGCCAATGTACTCACAAAAGCTTCAGATAAATTGCGCATTTGATTTGGTTCTGGTAGCTGAATTTTTGGCGTATGACCTCTAAAAATAACCCCTTGCATACGTTCCATTATATAAAATGGGGCCCCTATAACGGTCTGATCATCACAGTATAAAAAAGGCTTTGGAGCTTTTTTATATATAGGATGTAATCCCGAAAGAATTCGGAATTCTCTTCCCATATCATGTCCTGATTTAATTTTTGCTCCTTTTGGGGGTCTTCTTAAAACTAACTCTAGTTTTCCAAATTTCAATAAATAAGTAAGGTTGGAATAGCCCGAGGGAAATTGTAAGACTTTCAAATCAGCCTCAGGCAGTTCCATAGCATTTCGCAAATAAGTTTCCAAAGAATCAATCTTTAAAGATTGTCCTTCTCTAATTTCAATAGCTTTGTCTAATTCGATTAACATTTATTTAGTGCTAAAAACTCTTTCCAAATAATCCCCCAATTCATTAATTATCATCTTTTTATCTTTGTCCATTGGGATTCTAGTTATTACTTTTGAATCCATCTTTTATTACTTTTCCGATTTATACTTTTTTAAAATGCTTTTTGCTAATCTACTTTTATGAACTTCATCTGCTCCATCATATATTCGAGCAGCACGTTCATGACGGTAATATGCAGCAAGAATAGTATCATCTGTTACCCCTTTTGCTCCATGAACTTGAATTGCACAGTCCACAACTTTTTGAAGTACTTGTGCGCAATAAAATTTAATGATTGAAATCTCAGGTCTAGTTTTGTAAGCCCCTTGAGTATCTATTTTATTTGCAGCATCCTGAACTAAAAGTCTTGAAGCGTTTATTTCTGCTCGACATTCTGAAATCCAGTTTTGAATAGTCTGTTTTTCACCCAGCATTACACCCTCAGAAATTTCTCTCGAAACAGCACGTTCACACATTAGATTAAAAGCACGTTCGCACATTCCGATCCAACGCATGCAGTGATGAATTCTTCCCGGTCCCAATCGTTTTTGGGCGATAGTAAAACCTTCACCGTCGCCACCCAAAACATTGGATAATGGAACTTTTACATCATGAAATTTAATTTCAGCATGACTTTCCCAGCCGCCGCCTGGATGTCCCATAATAGAAATATTTCTGACAAATTCTAATCCTTCACTAGATGTTGGGACAATCACCTGACTTGCTTTTTTATGTGGAGCACTTGCATCGGGATCTGAAACTAACATTACAATTGCAAAAGTAGCTCCATCAAAACCTGAAGTAAACCACTTATGGCCATTGATTACATAATTACCATTTTCTTTGGTGGCAATAGTTCCCATTTTAATAGGATTAGATCCTGCATGATCAGGTTCTGTCATTGCAAAACAACTTCTTATTTCTCCTTTTAAAAGAGGATATAAATAGGCTTCTTTTTGCTTGTCAGTCCCAAACTCAATAAGAATTTCCATATTTCCAGCGTCGGGAGCTTGACAATTAAAGCAATAATGACCGTATGGACTTGCCCCTAAAATTTCACTTACTTCTCCATGCTCAGCATTTGTTAATCCCAAACCCCCATATTCTATGGGAATCTGTGGAAGCCAAAGTCCCTTTGACTTCACTTTTTCTCTAAGTTCATTTAGCTTAGGTAATTTTTCCTTCCATTCAACATTTAGTATCCAAGGTTCGAGAGTAAATAATTCATCTCTTACAAAAGCTTCTGTCTTCTTTTTTATTTCTTCGAAATTCATTTTCTTATATTATTTTCCCAAAAAATTAGGTTTTCTTTTTTCAATAAATGCTGAAACTCCTTCTTTTAAATCATGACTTTTAAATGCCTCAATTTGTTTTTTTGCTTCGAAAGCAATTGCTTCATTAAGACTGTGATCCATAGCAAAAAACATATCTTCTTTAGCAATACCTATTGCTAAAGTCGGACGTACTGCAAATTCTTCTGCCCAAGCTTGAGCATTACTTAAAATATCATCTTGTGCTACAATACGATTTGTTAGTCCTAATTCCAAACATCTTTGTCCAGTCACTTTTTTTCCACTTGTAGCAATTTCTAGAGCACGACTGTAACCTACTTGTCTTGCAAGAAGCCAACTTGCCCCACCATCAGGACCTAAGCCTATATTAACAAAGGCATATAAAATCCCACTTTGATCACTCATTACGCGAAAATCACAAGCCAACGCAAAAGCCGCACCTACTCCAGCAGCCGTTCCGTTTATAGCGCCAATAACTGGTTTCTTTAATGAAAAAAATTGATTCATTAATGGTTGATATTGATCTATTATATATTGACTTCGTTGATCCGCAGTAACTTCATCTCCAAAAACAGACATATCTGCCCCAGCGCAAAAACCACGTCCTGCTCCAGTTATAACTACTGCTCGAATTGATTCATCAACTTCACATTTTTTAAGAGAATTTGAAATTCCATCTACCAAATCTTGATTTACAGCATTATAGCGATCAGGTCGATTTAAAGTAATTGTAGCTACTCCATTTTTAATTTTAAATAATACGGCTTTTTCCATGATTGTTTAATTATATGCAAGCGCTAAAAACTCAGCCACACAAGCCGGCTTTTCCTGACCCTCCAATTCAATGATTACATTTAATTTATACTTAGCTCCCTTTGGAATAAAATTAAATTCAGCGAGAGAAACACGACCTCTAAATTTTGATCCTGCTGGAGTAGCGTTGGGAAAACGAACTTTATCTAAACCATAATTTATGGCCATCGATACCTGTCCAACTTCATAAGAATCATACATTATTTTAGAACACATTGATAGCATCAAAAATCCATGAGCTATGGTTTGCTTATATGGAGATTCTTTTGTGCACCGTTCTTCATCAATATGAATCCATTGCTCATCTTCAGTAGCTTTAGCAAAAGTATTGATTCGTTCTTGATCCATTATTTTCCATGGTGTAAGACCTAATTCTTTACCTACAGCATTTTTCATTTCAGATATATTTTTAAATATACTTCTATGAGATTTTTGTGTTTTTTGTGTTTCCATAATTCTCGTTTTACATTGTCATATGCCCTCCATCAGCAGTATAAACACCACCTGTAGAATAACTTGCAGCAGGGGAGGCTAAATAAAGTGCTAAACCCTTCATTTCGCTTGGCTGAGCCATTCTTCCCGCTGGTAATTCATTTTCTACTTGATTTAACAATACTTCATTATTCCAAAGGGCTTTACTGAATTTAGTTTGAATTAATCCAGGACAAATCGCATTAGATCTAATTCCATGTTTTCCCCATTCTTTAGCCTGAACTTGGGTTAGCATAATTAAAGCTGCTTTAGTCACGCTATAAACGCCTAATCCAAGACTTGGTTTTAATCCCTCCACAGAAGCAATATTAATAATAGCTCCCTCTTTTTTTTCTTTTAAATGAGGGAAACATAAATTACTCATCGCGAAAGCTGCCTTTACATTTACATTCATCATTTTATCATAAACAGCATCGGTCATCTGCTCCAAAGGTTCATATACAGGATTTATAGCAGCGTTATTTACTAATATATCTAATCGTCCAAACCTCTCTAAGGTCTTATTAACTAAATTTTTACGCTGACTTTCATCTCCAACATGGCAAACTTGTGGCATAGTGGAATATCCTTTGTTACTCAATTCTTCAGCGGCCTTATCTACTGCCTCTTGTGAACGACTACTTAGCACGACATGAGCCCCGTATTCAGCAAAAGCAGATGCAATAGCAAGTCCAATTCCCTTACTGGAACCGGTAATGATGGCGACTTTACCGGTTAATTCAAATAAATTTTTAGTGCTTTTTGTCATTTTTAAATGGGCATTGCTCCTCCATTGGCATGTAATGTATGTCCACTAACAAACCCTGCTTCTTTTGAAGCTAAAAACAGATAAGCATGAGCCATATCTTCTGGCGTTCCAATTCGTCCAACTGGAATTTGAGTAATTCCAGCTTTAATAATTTCTTCGGGCATAGAATCTGTCATTTCAGATTTGATAAAGCCGGGAGCTACAGCATTAACTGTAATATTGTATTTACCAACTTCTCTACATAACGAGTGCGTAAAGCCAACAATTGCTGCTTTGCTCGCTGAATAATTCGTTTGACCAAATGCTCCTTGAAAAGCATTAATCGAAGAAGCTGAAATGATCCGACCATAATTAGCTGACTTCATATGAGGTAAAACTGCCTTAGTGGTTATAAATAAAGAATCCACATTAACTGAACGTACCATATCCCATTCTTCTCGGGTCATTTTTAAAATAGAACGATCTCTAATAATTCCTGCATTATTTATTAAAACATCTATCTTTCCATGATTGTCAATGATATTTGCTACGGCAGAATCAACAGAGTCTTGACTAGTAACGTCTACCTTTTGAAAAAAGATACTTCCTCCATCTGCTGAAATATTATCGGCTGTTGTTTGGCCTTCTTCGAGAACATCCCACAGCGCAACTGTAGCACCTTCATTACAAAATATTTTACAGATTCCTTCTCCAATTCCGCGGGCACCACCGGTTATAATAACAATTTGTCCGTCTAATTTTTTCATTATTTGATTTATATTTTAAAAGTTGATTCGATTTATTACTTCCTAGCCAAAGTTCTCCATTGTGTTTTATTGCTGAAGTAAGGTAATAAGCTTTTCCTGATTCGTCCTGTAGATTTTTCAGCTCCAGTAATAAATACTATTTTTTCTTCTTTCATAATAAAAAAAAAGGGTAACTGCTTTCGCAATTACCCTTTATGAAGTTAAATAATATTAAAAGCTATACGTTGCTTTGGCAATAATTCGTCTACCAATTATAGGCATATTTGGAAATGATCTATATTTTTGATCAAAAACATTTGTTCCTGATATATCTAAACTAAGGCCTGTTCCAAATACAAATCCAATATTCATGTCTACTAAATTCTTTTCTTGAACAGTTCCAGCATAAAGTGCCATATCAGAATTGAATTCATCATCATGTTGAAAAGAAAGACTGTATCTAAATCCTTGTAAACCAGCAGCATAATTTAATCCCATTCTGTACTTAAATTTAGGAGCATTTAAAGATGAGGTAAATGGAAGGTCATCATCACCAACTTCCCATTCATTTTGACTTAACCAAGAGGTATTTGCCCAAAGTGAAAATTTATCAGTTGCAAAGTACTGAAGTGATACATCAGAACCCCAGTGGCTACGTGTAGCATCTCCATAATTTCTATATCCCCATGCTGGGTGAACAAAACCGTCTGCAGATGGTGAAGCTGAAGATTCTACAGCTCCTATAAAAGGGAAGTCTCCTGCAGCATTTGCGCCAGCTAAAGCATTAAATTGTTTTCCCCCCTCTTGAAAAGCTCCGGCTGCGGCCATAGCAAGACCACCGATAGACTGCCCTATAAGTGGGGCAGCTGTCGCTGCTGTAGCAGCGGCAATTGATGGAACGGCAGAAGGCAAGCCTAGAAGTGCAGCAGTAGCAGCGTCAAGGCCGGTTGCAGGTAATCCTAATGCAGCATATTGCGCTGTCACACCTGCTTGAACCTGTGCAGTCACCCCTTGTGTAACAAGAGCTATAAGAGTTGGGTCAGATGCAACATCTGCAGCAATTGCTGCAGCTAAATCATCAGGAACATTAGCTCCAACTGTTCCATAAGAAGGACCTACATCTGTATAATTTGTGAATCCAGTATTAGCATAGGTGTAAACATCTACACTTACTTTCAATTTTTTATTAATTACACCTGTATACCCAAATTCAAGTTGGTCTAGTGTTTGCAATTTAGAAATCCCTGATCCAGAATTACTAAAATCAAAAGGTTGAGGTTGACCTCCACCTATAGCAGAAAGAAGAGTATATGGAAACAAAGTTCCTGTAAATCCAGCTGGTCCAGCATAGGTTGCAAAGAAATTATTCAGAATTGGCTCAAGACCTTGGATTGGTGCTAAAGCTGGGTTTGTCTGAAAAGCTGCGGCTAATCCTGCAAGGGAACCAGCTCTAACCGCACCGAAAGGAACGGCAAGAGGTAAGCCGGGTGTGTTTTGCGGAAGTGGTACTCCAAAAACAGTATCAATAGGATCACTAGGACTTATCGATTGAGCTTCGTTTTGCCCAGATAACCAAACACTAGATCCAGGCGCTAAATTTAAAAGAGGGAAATTAATGTATTGTTGAATTGCAGCTACACTTGAGAGAGCTCTGTTAAAGGATGCTCTGAACGTATGATTTTTAGAAGCCTTATATACTAATGCTACTCTTGGTGCTATTCCACCAGTATCTTGAAAAGTAAATTTATCATATCTAAGAGCATAAGTAAGATCTAATTTATCTCCTAATTTAGATGTTCCTTGTCCATAAATACCTACAATACCGTAAGGATCGTCGTCATCAAACTTTCCGTATAATGTATACTCTGAATCAGAAACAACATTTCTATAATCTGCTCCTACTGTAAAATTAGAATTCAGAAACCCTGGAGCATCAAAATTGTATTGAATTTGAAGTTCTGTATTAGATCGTTTTGCAACTTGTTGCAAACCTGTTCCATAAACAAAAGTTGGGCTTTCATCACCCCCACCATCATTATAATTGTAGTACGCTTGAGCAAAAAGTCCACCTGACTGAATTCGAGCCTGAGCCCAGTAGTCAGTACCATCAGCATATCCAGATCCTAGGCTGTTAAAAAATAGTCCTCCACCATGAGAAAAACCTCCAGAAACAAATGCTGTAGTTTGATCACTTGGACGAAATTCTAAATGAAGATTAGCATTATAATTTTCATATTCGCTAATCATAGGGTTACCATCCCCATCTGGATCTAAATCATTAATGTCTAATAAAACTGTTCCAGGTCCAGACTGGTCTACCTGTCCGCCTGTAATTGTTGGTTTTCGAATCGTAGTTGCTAAACCTGCAATTTGACCAGCATCCTCAATTGGATCAAGAGTGAAGTCATCACCTGATGTGTAACGTACATTAACTTTATAACCAAATGTTTTATCATCATTAGCCCATGCATGTCTTAATGATGTTCCTACAGTATTTAATCCACCACCAAAAGCTTCGATAGTAGTTCCGGGTTTATCAATTGCACTTTTACTTAAAAAGTGAACAACTCCAGAAGTTACTCCAGGACCATAAAGTGCTGATGCAGCTCCGCGAACCACCTCAACTCGTTCTATATCTATATTAGATAAGCCTGATTGAAAGTTAAAATATGAGCCTGCAGCAGGAGTTACAAGATATCTATAATCTAGCATAGGAAGTGTAGAGGTTCCGAAAACTCCAGATCCTGCTCTCATCTCTATATTGATTGAATTAACAGAATTCTGTTGAATTTGAACCCCAGGAATATTCACAAGATTTCTTATTGGATCAACAACATTGGCAGAATTCTCAATCTGTCTTGAAGAAATTACAGAAACTGAAGATGGCGCTTCTTGAATTTTTTGAGGTCTTCTTGAAGCAGATATTATTATTTCATCTAAATTCTGTCCAGCTTCAAGTGTAACATTAATTTCTTGATCTGCGGCTGTTACTTCTATAGTTTGTGATCCAAAGCCTATTGAAGAAATAGTAATACTAAATGGGAATTCTGAAGAAGTCTTCAACGTGAAATTACCATCAAAATCTGAGGAAGCCCCCGAATTAGATCCGTTAACAATAATATTTACCCCCGGGAGAGGCTGTTGATCTGAATCAGAAATACTTCCTGATATTGTTGATTGTGCCATCGCAATATTTCCCACAAAAAGCATGAGCGAAAAAATTGCTGTTTTAATTAAGTTGTTTTTTTTCATTTGTTTAGTTTTCATTTGTTTAGTTACTTACATGTAATTAAAATACTCCTAATTATTGGTTTTAAATATTCTTTTGGTAGGTCATGTCCCATTCCTTTCAAATATAATTTTTTCGAATTTCGCATCAATATAGCATATTTTTTGGCACGTTCATAATTTATTAATGGGTCTTTCGTGCCATGTGTAACTAATTTAGGGGTTATGATCTTTTCTAATTCTTCTAATCTTAAGCTTTATTGCTTTATTGTGATATTGGAATACTTTTAGATTTATTTCTCCCTTATGTTTATACTCATATTAACAAAGAGATATCTGGCAATCGATATCTATAATGTAATTCCCATAAACGCATATCCTGTTTTACCATGAAAAAATTAAGTAAGCTTTTAAATTTTGAATTTTTTGCTCTAAAAGCTCTTCGTAAACTTTAATTTTAAACATGTATTAAAATATAATTATTCCCATATCACACTTGCTTGATCTTCATGCCATTTTGTGCAAAAGTCAAGATACTTTTTATCTACTTGATTACGTTTAATTTTAAGGGTTGGTGTAAGAAGACCATTTTCTACAGTCCATGGTTCTTTTACTACCACCAGTGTAGAAATCTTTTTATAGTTCTCTAATTTTTCGTTAGTTTCAACTAACAGCTTTTCTAATTTATTTGAAAGAGCCTTTTTGTCTGTTGCTTTTCCAATATCAGAAAGAACAGCAAGACATATGGGCTGCGGCATGCCTAAACCAATAACACAGACTTGCTCAAAAGCGATAGTTTCTCCAAAATAATACTCTAAAGTAAGGGGTTCAATATATTTCCCTTTTGTAGTTTTAAAGTTATCCTTTACCCTACCTGTAATAAATAAAAATCCGTCCTCATCAATGTGACCTTGATCCCCAGTATGAAGCCATCCGTCTTTAAGGGTTTCTTCGGTAACTTCGGGCAATTTAAAATATCCCTTCATCACAAAGGGACCTCGCATTAAAATCTCATTGTTACTAGGATCAACACTAAGCTCAACGCCTATCTGTGGGATTCCAACAGATCCTTTTTTATTAGTAATCTCTCCATCTAATTGAGTACAAACAGCACAATTTTCTGTCATCCCGTAGCCATTAGTGATCTTAATTCCTAATTTATAAAACCACTCTCTTTGACTTTCTTGCATGGGAGCTGCACCGGAAACAGTAGCTCTAGCTCTACTTAAACCTAAAGCTTTTTTAAATTTTTTCTTTAAAATTCCTGAGATTATTGGAATTTTAAGAAGAATATTAAGTTTTTCTTGAGAAATCTTTGCTAAAATACCCATTTGAAATTTTGTCCAAATACGAGGAACAGCAAAAAATACGGTTGGCTGAACTTCTTGGAGGTTTTTACTGAAAGTGTCAAAAGACTCTACAAAGGAAATTGTCCCCCCATATCTAAAACATGTGAACTCAACTACCATTCTTTCTGCAATATGGTTTAAGGGTAAATATGAATAGAAATCATTATTTCCTGAAAAATTTATTTTAAGTGAATTAGATTCTTGTGTTAAAACTTTTGTGTTATCATTTGATAAAAAGTCTAAAACAACCCCTTTGGGACTTCCTGTCGTTCCTGAGGTAAAAACAATTGTCCATGTATCTGAAAGTTTCGGAACGTGAGGGGTTTTTAAGGGCTCAAATTGATTTATAAAATCAAGCCATTGATGCCCCTTATCAATATTAGAATGTCCTTTATAAGTTGGAAAGGCAATGATAGGGATCGAATCTGGAATTCCTTTTTGCAATTCATCCCATGTTTCAATTTTTCCGACAATTAAAATATCAACCTCTCCAAATGTTACTAGGTTATTAATTTCATCGCTAGATAAATTAGGAAAAAATGGAACTGAAACATATCCTGCCATAAGAATTGCTAAATCCGCAATAATCCATTCGCGACAATTTTTTGAAATTAATCCTATATGTGCTTTTTCTCTTAAACCCAAAGACTTTAGGCCTGTAGCTAATTTTCGAGCCATTTGCCCAACCTCACCCCAGGTATAAGTCTCCCATTGATCTCCAAAGGGTTGCTTTAAAAAAGGACGGTCATGGAATTTTTCTTCCCACTCATAAAATTTAAAATCAAAATTGTCATTTTTCATTGGATTAAATTTAGATTAACAATACCTATAGAATTTTTACCTGCAGCGCTATATAGCAGATAATAGTTTTATTCTTTAGTTTTATAAATATACGGATCTCTTAATTGATTAACCGATGAGCTCTTAAATTTGAATGGTGTAAGTATTTCGATCGGTTATCCTTATGGAATGTTAGGCTCTAGAATTTTTGTACATGCGCTAATTGAAGGTAAAAGAAAAGGTGCGAAATACGTCGCCTCTACAATGTGTGTTGGAGGAGGAATGGGAGCTACTGGTTTTTCTGAAGTACTCTAAGGATCAAAAAGTATTAGAATACTTTAGGTTTAATCTTGGGGAAAACTTATTTTAGACAGCAATAATACATCTCCTGTATCTTGAAATTAATTGTTTACCTATTTCTCAAAAATATATTTCGCTATTATAATAGAATCTATTTTAGGTCTGTCAAAATTTATGGTAAAAATAATATACCAACTGACGGAGGCGTTATTTTTTCTCCTAATCACCAAGGCGCATTACTTGACCCGCTTGTCCTAGCATCACTAACCAAAGGTAAAATAACATCTCTCACTAGAAGTGATATTTTTGGTGGACCGTTTCAATGGTTTTTAGATGCTTTTTATATGCTTCCTGTTTACCGAATAAGAAATGGCTACAGTAATTTAAAGAAAAATGATGAAATCTTTGCCAAATGTTATGAATTACTAGGGCTTGGAAAGTTTATGTTAATGTTTTCAGAGGGTCGTCATCACAATGAATACTATCTCCAGAATCTATCAAAAGGAAGTAGTCGCCTTGCCTTTAAAGCGGCCCAAGAAAATCCAGGAAAGAATATTTATTTACAGCCTGTAGGTATAAATTATGGTCACCATCAACAACCCCAATGCACACTACATTTAGTTTACGGTCAACCCATTGAAGTTTCTGGTTTTATTGATCTAAAATTAAATGATGTAGAAAATATAAACATCCTTAAACTAGAACTTCAAAATAGAATGAAAGCTTGTCTTTGGCTCCCAGATAATAACGAAAATTACTCTATTCAAAAGAAAAAAATAAATAGACATACAACTCAGGTGGATTTCAAAACACTTAAATCGGCCTTGCAAAACAACTATAATAAAATGCCTGAAATCAAACAAAAGAGCAAGACAAGAAAAGTTTTAATCTTCTTGCTAAGTTTACCCAATATTATTCCCCTTTGGATTAGTAGAAAAATAATTGGGAAAATTGAGGATATCGTGTTTGTTAGCTCTTTAAAATATGTATTGGGTGTCTTTTTATTCCCAATTTGGTGGCTTGCTACTTCGATTACAATTGCATATATATATGGAAACAGAGTAATGACAACCTATCTATTGATATGCACTCTCACATTATTATTAAAACAAAGGATTTCTCTATCATAATTAATTTTACCATAATTAATAATTATAACATAGGCTATAAAAGCCTTTTTAAATCTTTTAATTATTAACTATTATAAGTAAATATTATTAATAATGATTTATTTATAGATTATTAAAATATATTATAATTAAGCTGAGTATTTGTAATTTAGTAAAATGCAAGATGTAATTATTATTGGAGCAGGGCCTATCGGACTTGCTTGTGGTGTAGAGGCTCAAAAAAAAGGCTTAAAATATACAATATTTGATAAAGGAACTTTAGTAAATTCATTATACCATTACCCTTTAAACATGACCTTTTTTTCAACGTCCGACAAACTTGAAATTGGTGATATTCCCTTCATATCTCATAATCCAAAACCAACTCGCGCTGAGGCATTAGAATATTACAGAAGAGTGACCTCACACTGGAGGCTAAATATAAATCTATATGAAGCAATAGAAAATGTAGAAACTAATCCTACATGTTTTAAGGTAACAACTTCAAAAGGTCATTATAAATCAAAAAAAATCATCGTTGCTTCTGGATTTTATGACCGCCCATTTTTACTTAATGTACCAGGAGAAAATCTTGATAAGGTTCGCCACTATTACAAGGAGCCTCATCCTTATTTTGCAATGGATGTTGCTGTAATTGGTGGAGCAAATTCAGCTGTTGACGCAGCTTTAGAAACTTACAGAAAAGGAGCAAAAAGTGTTACCATGATTATTCGTGAAAAAACAGTAGGTGAAAATGTTAAATATTGGGCACGCCCTGATATTATTAATAGAATCAAAGAAGGAAGTATTAAGGCGTATTTTGAAGCTGATATTACGGAGATTAGTCCAACATCTGTTGAATTTAAAGATCCTAAAAAGACACATAAAATTCCCAATGATTTTGTATTAGCAATGACTGGCTATCAGCCAAACTTCGAACTACTAGAAAACTTAAATGTAAGCTTTGAAGAAGATGCTTTTAAAACACCCAAATACTCAAAAAAAAGTATGGAATCAAATACTAAGGGGGTATATTTAGCTGGGGTAGTTTGTGGTGGTTACAAAACCAATAAATGGTTTATTGAAAATTCTCGAGACCATGCCAAGAAGATCATGGAACACATTCATCAAAAACAAGATCTTTAATAAAACACTCGATTTACTACCTTACATAAAAATAAAAATATTGAACATACTCATTATTCCAGATTCTTTTAAAGGAAGCTTAACAGCGAGAGAAGTTGCCAAAATAATGGAGGAAAAAGTAACTCAAATTTTCCCAAAAAGCATTTCTCATATTATGCCATTTTCTGATGGTGGAGAAGGTGCATTAAATGTATTGGAGGATCATGCTTCGGGAACTTTGATTAATTGTGAAGCTCAGGATGCGTTGGGTAAATTCATAAAAGCATCATATTTTCTGTTTAAAAAAGAAAATAGTGCCTGGATAGAATTATCAAAAACCTCTGGACTAACAAAAATCAAAAAGACGGATAGAAATCCGTTAAAGACGTCAACTATAGGTACTGGAAAAGTTATTGTTGATGCTCTAAGTAGAGGGTGTTCAACGATTTACCTGGGCATTGGAGGGAGTGCTACGCATGATTTAGGAACAGGTATTATAAATTCGCTAGGTGGAAAATTGATTGATTCAAAGGGAAAAGAGGTTTTTCCAAATGGAGAAAATTTAATTAACATAGAAAGTATAGACCTTTCCAAAATGGATCCTAGAGTTTATGAAACAAAATTCATTATCGCGTGTGATGTTCAAAATTCTTTACTTGGAAGAAATGGTTCTGCTCATACTTACGCAAAACAAAAAGGTGCCTCGCCAGAGATGATTAATCAATTAGAAAGTGGGGGGAGAAATTTCACTGATGTTGTAGAGCGCCAGTTTGGAAAAAAAATAGATCTAATTTCGGGCGGTGGTGCAGCAGGTGGGGTTAGTGCTGGCTTATTTGGTGTTTTTAATGCAAAATTAGAAGAGGGTTTTGAATTATTAGCAAAGCAAACAAACCTAAAAAGCATTCTAAAAAAAATGGATTTAGTTCTTACAGGAGAAGGAAACTTTGACATTCAAAGTACTTATGGAAAATTACCCTATAAAATTGTGCAACTCACAAAAAAACACAATATACCCACCTTACTTTTTACTGGAAAAGCTAGTCTTATGAAAGTGTCAGGATTTCCACAGCTGAAGGTTTATGAAACTAAGCCTGAAAATATGTCCATTGAAAATGCAATGCAACAAGCAACTGAAAATTTAAATGTTTCATTAGAAAAAGTGCTTAACGATTATAAAAGAAACTAAATGTTATGATGTTTTCTCTCCTTAGTATTTTCATTGTAATTGTTTGGATTATTCTAGGCACCTCCTTTACTAAGCTTCATCCCTTTATTGTCTTACTAATTGCAGCAATCATATTATCAATTCTTTTGGGAATAGGACCACTTGATGCAACAGGACTGATTTTTAAAGGATTTTTCAAAATAATTAAGAATATAGGTTTACTAATACTTTTTGGAACGATAATAGGAACTGCTTTAGAGCAATCAAATGGAACCCTTTCACTTGCAAAAGGAATTATAAAGTCATTACAAAAATTACCCCTTCCATATGCCGTAAGTTGTATTGGTTACTTAGTTTCAATTCCTGTTTTCTGTGATGCGGCTTTTGTGATTTTATCACAACTTAACAAAACTCTTTCTTATCAAACTAAAACACCTATGGTGGGACTCACCGTTGCGTTGTCAACAGGGTTATTTGCTCCTCACGTTCTTGTTCCACCAACACCAGGGCCTCTTGCTGCAGCTGCTAATCTTAATTTAGAAAACCTTATCCTACTTATTGGAGTAGGTGGATCAATTGCACTTATATTGATTTTTGTTGGAGGCTGGTATGGGAATTATCTCATTAAAAAAAACAAATACATAGAGTCAAATGAATCATCGAAAAATCCACATACAGAAAAAATAATTGAACTACCTAACTTTAGCAAAGCAATACTACCTATACTAATACCAATTAGTTTAATGTGCCTTGGTACTTTACTTAAAATACTCCCCAGCTTTATTGGACTAGAATATTTAATATTTCTGACTAAGCCTTCAGCTGCTTTGGGAATAGGATTGCTTTTTGCCTTTAGACTGCTAATTAACCAACCCAAAAAAAACATTAATACGGTAATAAAAAAAGGCTTTAAACAAGCTATTCCCATACTGGTTATAACGGGTATGGGAGGAGCACTAGGAAGGGTTATTCAGACCATTCCTTTGGAAGATTATGCACTTGAAGTTTCAACTTTTTCTGGGTTTGGAATATTAATTCCTTTTATGATTGCCGCTTTACTCAAAACAGCTCAAGGTTCCTCTACTGTTGCCATTATAACAACTTCATCCATTATATTTCCGTTACTTTCTGTTTTAGGCTTAGATAGCGAAATGGGAAAAGTTTGGGCCATTATGGCCTTAGGTGTTGGATCAATGACAGTATCACATGCCAATGATTCTTATTTTTGGATAGTATCACAAATGAGTGGTATGGATGTTAAAACTGCCTATAGAACCCATACTGTTGGCACCTTACTTCAAGGCACAGTAGGAATAATAGTAGTACTTATTGGACATACAATTTGGACTGCAATGTAGGCGCCCTAGTAAGAAGAATAAATGATTTCTAATCGTACTCTTTTATCATCTAAAAGCTCATCGGGATGAGACCCCACCAAAATAGCTCCAATTGGGTTAAGGGTTGCTGTTAAGGGGTATAATAAATCTTCTTCTGAAAATTCAGTAATTGCTTTTAAAGGGGTTAGATTATTGATGTCAGCATTAACAACCAATCCCAAATCAATATTGGTGGAATCATTTCTAATAATATTAGAAATATGATCCGTGATATTAAACTTATAACGAAAAGGTAGATCTGCATCATCAAATTCTAAAAGACCACCAAAAACTTTTTTATTAGCATTTCTCCCAAAATTAGAAATAGATCCATCACTTATATAATCTGAAAGTGGTGCTCCAGAATTATAATTAAAAAGATATAAACGAAGGGCTAATAACTCTTCTATATTTGATGTTGTTGGATCGATATAAAAAATCAAATTAGCTTCGTTGATTAACCATGGTTTGCTTCTTAAATCTTCTAGCAATTCGTTTTCATTTTGATTTTCTTGAGAAAAAAGACGGACTTTTCCCATCAAACTTCCACTTTGAATGTAAATTTTATCTACGGGTGTATTATTGTTAGAAGACATGATTCTTTCTTGAATAGCTACATCAAAAAGAGTATTCTTTAAAGTATTTATTCGAATACCATTAAATATTAATGAAAAATCCTTTTCTGACACTTCAATAGTGTCGTCACTAAGATCACTCAAGGTTCCTTGAGTTTGATAAACATCATATTCATATGTTACTTTTACTTCAGCATTCTGAATATCTAAAAGCATATATAAATCATCTGAAAAATCGTCAGCACGAATAATAAGTCCTCGCATAGCTGCTTGAAAAGAATCAGGGGTAAGAAGATCATCAGTCCCTTCTTTGTCAATAAGATTCTCTTGGAAGAATGATATATCTAAAGGAACCTTAATACGAGGGGTGATTCTTGTCTCAACCTGAGTAGATTCATCAACATCAGTTGTATCAGGATCATCTTCTTCAAAATTGATACGGGTTTCCTCAAAATTCAATTGAATTTTATCATCAAACAGAACCCTGTCATAAAAACCTTCTTCAAAATAATCTTGAGTAGAATAATAAGCTTGGTTAGTTTCAAAATTGTCTAGTGGATCTAAGCTGTTAAGGTAAGCCGTAAGTTCATATACTTTTAACGAAAAAGATGCCGCACGATTTCCATAAATAGAATCAATTCCATAAGAAGTATCTCCAATTTGATAACCTGAATTATCATTGTCATTGTGGTCTAAAATTCCATCCCCATCACTATCTTCACTTAACGGATTCAATCCTGCTTGAGACTCAATAAGGTCCGTTAATTCATCTCCATCAGAATTACTCTCTGGATCATTTGGGTCAACATCTAAATCATCTATTACACCATCGAAATCTGAATCTTGCTGATTGGTAAAAAATGGAATCTCTAGGTATACTGATATTACTCTTTCATTCTCTGGAATCAAATTTGGATCTGATTCGTCAGGCTCATCTTCAAGAAGCTGTCTGTGATTTCCAAAAAATGGGTTATTTCCAATGTTTAGTTGAGCAGCAAAACTCGCCTCTGCCAAACCAAAAACAGGATGATTGATTTTACCTAGTTGGGCTAAAGGAAGGCCATTAGTTTGAACTTTTCTAAGTTTTTTTTGAAACGTAAAAGCAGGTACAACTTCTTTAAGCGATTTTATAGTTTGATCCTGAAATAAACTTTCTCCAACTGGAGTATAGTCTTGATTGCAAGAAGTATAAAGTAGGAGAAAAACTAGGCTTACAAATAGATTTGTTGTGAGACGCATTAATTGTTTTTTACTTTTAAAATTTTTGGCTATAAAAATCAATATAAACCTTTTCATCTTTGGATTGAGTAAAGTCTAAATTAGGTTTATTACTATTTTTAACTTCAGAAACTACCATGTCAGGAATCTTTTCATCTGCCATTATAACACCGTCAGAATATTTTATTGCTATAGAAGCAAGTGCTTCATAGCTAGCCTTTTTTAATTCCTCAATATGTTCTGGATCAATTTTATCAAAAGCAACCTTTTCATGGAATTTTTTGGAAAAAGGAGCCTCGAAATCAGGCCCGTAAAGAGAACTTATAATTTTACTTCCTGCAAAAAGAGGTTCATCTTTATAATAAGTTTTTAGATATAATGGGAAAAGTGAAGTAAACCAACCGTGTAAATGAATAATATCTGGAGACCAGTTTAGTTTTTTAACAGTCTCTACAACACCTTTAGTAAAAAAAATCATGCGCTCATCATTGTCTTTGAAGCATTTTCCTTCAGCATCATGTAATAGTGCACGCCGCTTAAAATATTCTTCATTATCAATAAAGTAAACTTGCATACGCTCTTTTGGAATAGAGGCAACTTTAATTATCAATGGCATATCCATGTCATTAATAACTAAATTCATTCCAGACAAACGAATCACTTCATGTAACTGGTGCCTTCTTTCGTTAATTAGTCCATAACGAGGCATAAAGATTCGTGTTTGGCCTCCTTTCTGATTAATCTTTTTGGGGATTTGAAACGAATTCAGTGCTTGATCGGTTTGGGGTAGGTAAGGAACTACCTCAGATGAAATGATTAATACTTTCTTGTCTTTCATATAAATAATTTCCAATGGGAAAAGTCATGCGAAAATACAAAATTAATGCACACATACTTAAAAACTAACTACTTTAGCAACGTTAATAATTTACTAAATGTATGTATTTACTACTCATAGTGAGCTTCGTAGCTTCTTAAAAAAGCAAACAGGTAGTATAGGTTTGGTTCCCACAATGGGTGCATTGCACAAAGGACACCTTTCTTTAGTTCAAAAAGCTGCTGAAAATAATAATTGGGTTTTAGTAAGTATTTTTATTAATCCTACTCAATTTAATAATGCTAACGATCTTACCAAATATCCTAAAAATACTGCAAAAGACCTTGAATTACTGACTCCATACAATACAAAGCTTATCGTTTACACCCCTGATGACTCTGACTTATATCCTAAAGCCATAAATGCTAAAAAATATAATTTTGGAAGTCTTGCTGTACACATGGAAGGTGCTTTTAGAGACAATCACTTTAATGGTGTTGCCACAATCATAGAGGCGCTTTTTCGGAATTTAAAGCCAGATAGAGCTTATTTTGGTGAAAAAGACTTTCAGCAATTGCAAATAATAAAAGTCTTAAATGATCAATTAAACCTTGGAATAGAAATTATAGGTTGCCCGATTATTAGAGAAATCGATGGTATTGCGATGAGCTCTCGCAATCAACTTCTGAATAAAAGAGAACGTGACACAGCACCTATCATATTTCAAACCCTTCGAAAAATAGGTGAAAATAGTGATCAATGGGATGTGAACTACATGACCCATTTTTTTAAAAAAAGTGTAGAAAAAAATTCTTTTTTAAGGGTGGAATATTTTTTCGTGGCAGAAGAAACAACTCTAATACCCGTCAAAAGTCTAAAAAAACAAAATACCTATCGAATATTTGTGGCGGTTAATGCTGGGAAAACTAGGCTTATTGATACCCTAAAATTAGGGAGAATATAATACCTTTGCCGGATGTTAATAGAAGTGCTAAAGTCTAAAATTCACCGTGTTACTGTAACCGATGCCGATCTTAATTACATCGGGAGCATAACGCTTGATAAAAATCTCATTGATGCTGCCAATATAATTCCAGGGGAGAAGGTTCAAATTGTAAATATTAATAATGGCGAGCGGCTAGAAACTTATGTAATTGAAGGTGAAGCTGGCTCAGGAGAAGTTACTTTAAATGGCCCCGCGGCTAGAAAAGTTCAAAAAGGGGATATTATAATAATTATAAGTTACGCTCAGATGGAGTTTGAGGCTGCTAAAAAATTTAATCCCAATCTTATTTTTCCAAACGAAACTACAAACCAACTAAATTAAATTTTGGAAAAACTAAAAGCTGTTTTAAAAATTTTAGTGCCTCTAAGTATTGGTCTATTTTTTATCTTTCTAACAGTAAATGCAACTTCAAATGAAGAGCGAAAACTAATTTATACTTATATAAAAAATGCAGATTACCGCTTTTTATTTCTGTCTGTTTTTTTTGGAATTTTGAGCCATCTTTCACGTGCATACCGTTGGAAATTTATGTTGGAACCACTGGGCTATAAACCTAGGTTTATAAATACTTTCCTTTCTGTATTAATTGGCTATATCGCCAATCTTGGAATCCCTCGTTCAGGAGAAATTTTGAGAGCCACCACCCTCAGTTCCTATGAAAAAATTCCTTTTGAAAAGACATTTGGAACTATAATTGCAGAGCGTTTAGTTGACATGATTATCTTAATCAGTCTAATTTTACTGGTACTTAGTCTACAATTTGAACTTATTTGGAGTTTTTTAATAGAGAAACAAGTTTCGATGACAAAACTATTGTATTGGTTCTTTGGGGGTTTAATTCCTGTTATTTATATAATTCGTTTTTTGTTAAAACAAGAGAAATATCCTTTAATAATGAAAATTAAAAAAATTTTGAAAGGATTGGTTGAAGGAATTCTTAGCCTAAAAAAAATGACTAATAAAGGGGCATTTATTGCACATACATTATTTATTTGGATAATGTATATAGCGATGTTTTATGTTGTGAAATGGACTGTACCTGAAACATCAACACTTGACTTGAATGCTTTATTACCTGCTTTTGCTATTGGTGGTTTAGCAATCTCTGCTTCTAATGGTGGAATTGGAATTTATCCTTTTTCAGTAGCTTTAATGCTTGCAACATTTGGTGTTACAAATGAATCGGGATTGGCTTTTGGGTGGATCACTTGGACCGCACAAACCTTTATGATAATTGTCTTTGGAAGTCTTTCCTTTTTTGCACTACCTTTAGTTAATCGCAAATAAAAACGTTTATTCATAAGTTATGGCCAAAGTAAAAAAAGCTTTTTTCTGCCAAAGTTGTGGAGCACAAAATGCTCAATGGCAAGGACAATGCAATGCTTGTAAAGCCTGGAATACCTTGGTAGAGGAAATTATCGAAAAAGAAACTCCTAAAGAATGGGTGTCAGATGCTTCACAACAAAACACAGTACCTATCCCAATAAATGCAATAGATGTAACTCAAGCTCCTAGAATAAAAACTAACGATGAAGAGTTAAATCGAGTATTGGGCGGGGGTTTAGTCCCTGGATCAGTTATTCTTTTGGGTGGAGAGCCTGGTATTGGAAAATCAACGTTACTGCTTCAAGTCTCGCTTAGTTTAAATACTAATGTACTTTATATTTCTGGAGAGGAAAGTCAACAACAAATCAAACTTCGTGCAGACAGAATGGGTCTCTCTGGAGAAAATTGTTTTGTGCTCAGTCAAACCGAAACACAAAAAATATTTCAGCAAATTCAAAAAATAAAACCGGACCTCTTGATTGTGGACTCTATTCAAACCCTACACAGCAATCATATTGAAAGTGGTGCTGGTAGTGTATCTCAAATTAGAGCAACCGCGGGAGAATTAATTCAATTTGCAAAAAATACTAATACACCCGTCATTTTAGTTGGCCATATAACCAAAGATGGGAACATTGCTGGGCCTAAAATTTTAGAGCATATGGTTGATACGGTTCTTCAATTTGAAGGAGACAGAAATCATATTTATCGAATACTTCGAGCACAAAAAAATCGTTTTGGAGCTACTTCTGAAATTGGAATCTATGAAATGATTTCTCAAGGATTACGCCAAGTTACCAATCCTAGCGAAGTGTTGATTTCTGAAAAAGAAGAAGCCTTAAGTGGCCATGCAATAGCAGCAACTGTAGAGGGTATTCGGCCTTTAATGATTGAAGTTCAGGCCCTTGTAAGTAGTGCGGTTTACGGAACTCCACAAAGAAGTAGTACGGGGTTTAATGCCAAACGCTTAAACATGCTTTTGGCTGTTTTAGAAAAAAGAGCGGGTTTTTCCCTTGGCAGTAAAGATGTTTTTATCAATATCACAGGAGGTATTACGATTGAAGATCCTGCCTTAGATATGGCTGTTGTAGCTGCCCTTTTATCCAGTTATCATGATATTCCTATTTTACAAAAAATATGTTTTGCTGCTGAAATTGGTCTATCTGGAGAGATTCGTCCTATTGCTAAAGCAGAAATAAGAATTCAAGAAGCTGAAAAATTAGGCTTTGAACAAATTGTGGTGTCAAAATTTTCTAAACTTGGAAGAACCCCTAAATCTATAAAAATTAAAGCCTTTTCTAAAGTAGAAAATCTAGTTGATTTTCTTTTTTAAAGAAGCTTGTGTTGTAAAATACAATATCTTTATATAGACTTAAACTAGTTTTCTATGGACAAGATTGTGAAGCAATTTCTTGAAGAAGTAAGTGCCAAAAATAAAAACGAACCTGAGTTTATGCAAGCAGTAACTGAGGTTGCCGAAACTGTTATCCCTTATATTGTTGAACATGATATTTACTATGGGCAAAATATTTTATTAAGAATGGTTGAACCCGAACGTGTATTATCATTTCGCGTTGCTTGGATTGATGATAACGAAGAAATTCAAGTAAATAGAGGATATAGAGTACAAATGAATTCTGCCATTGGTCCTTACAAGGGAGGTTTGCGTTTTCATCCTAGTGTAAATTTAAGTGTTTTGAAATTTTTGGCATTTGAACAAACATTTAAAAATAGTTTGACAACGCTTCCTATGGGAGGGGGAAAAGGAGGTTCAGACTTTAATCCCAAAGGAAGATCAGATACTGAGGTTATGCGTTTTTGTCAAAGCTTTATGACAGAACTTTACAGTCATATTGGTCCTAATCGTGACGTTCCTGCAGGAGATATTGGTGTTGGAGGAAGAGAAATAGGTTATTTATTTGGACAATATAAAAGACTGCAAAATGAATTTACAGGGGTTTTAACTGGAAAAGGAGCTTCTTTTGGCGGATCATTAATTCGCCCTGAGGCGACTGGTTATGGTGTAGTTTATTTTACTGAGCAAATGTTAATGTATAAAAAAAATAGCTTGAAAGGTAAAAAAATTACTATTTCAGGCTCTGGAAATGTTGCGCAATATGCAACAGAAAAATGTATTCAATTGGGTGCTAAAGTACTTACGTTGTCAGACTCTTCCGGCTACATAGTCGATCCTGATGGAATTGATGAAGAAAAATTAGCCTTTATAATGGACTTAAAAAACGTGAAAAGAGGCCGCATTAGTTTATTTATAGAAAAATTCCCAAAAGCAACTTTCCATGCAAAAGAAACTCCCTGGAAGGTAGCATGTGATATTGCACTTCCTTGTGCTACTCAAAATGAATTAAACGGTGACGATGCTGAAATTTTATTAAATAATGGTTGTATTTGCGTTGGCGAGGGTGCTAACATGCCATGTACTCCAGAAGCAATAGAATTATTTAAAAAAAATCAACTATTATTTGCACCAGGAAAAGCCTCTAACGCAGGGGGAGTTGCTGTTTCAGGTCTTGAAATGGCTCAAAATTCATTGCGTTATAGCTGGACTAGAGAAGAGGTTGATCAACGTCTTCAAACTATTATGGTAGATATTCATGAATCTTGTTTAGAATATGGGAAAGATAAACATGGATATGTAGACTATGTAAAAGGAGCCAATATTGCAGGTTTTGTAAAAGTTGCCGATGCCATGCTTGCTCAAGGGGTAGTTTAACACAAAAACAAGTGCAATATTCTGTTGAAGCCATTACACTTACAACCATAAAATATGGAGATTCAAGTCTAATTTTAGCTTGTTTCACAAGACAGTATGGCTTTCAATCATATATGCTTAAAGGCATACTGTCTTCTCGTAATAATAAAAGAATCTCTAGATCTTTATTTGAGCCACTGAATCTTCTTGAGTTAGAGGTTCCTAAAAATTCCAAAGATCGTTTAGGTTATATAAGAGAAGCAAAACTCCATTACCCCTATCAATCAATTCCTTTTGATTTAAGAAAAAAATCACTCTTGTTTTTTTTAGCTGAAGTAATTAGTCAAGTAGTTAAAGAAGAGCAAGAGATTAACCTTGGTCTATATGATTTTTTAAAAACAAGATTACTATGGTTGGACACAGAGGACCAAGTTGGACTTTTTCATATTAAAATGATGATAGATTTAACAAAATTTATTGGTTTTTATCCAAACTTAACCAAAATAAATGCTCCCTTTTTTGACTTGAAAACTGGTTGTATGGTATCTACAAAGACACATCCTGATTTTCTTGAAGGAAAATTAAAAGATTATTGGATAAATTTATTTGGCGCGAAATTTGATGCTATTGAAAATATTAGACTTTCAAAAGATGAAAAATCGGATTTATTAAAATACGTTGTCCGTTATTTTCAACTGCACTTACAACAATTCAAACCTCCTAAATCAACTGAAATATTGAATGAAGTTTTTAAGTAGTTTTAGCTTGTTTTTTGTATTCATTCTGCCCTTTGGGGTTCTTGGACAGGAATTACTATTACTTAATGCAACTTCAAATGATCCCATAGAGGGAGCATTAATATATGAATCCTCTAAAAAAAAATACACTTTAACAAATGAAAATGGAAAAGCAGACCTTTCTATTTTTTCCAAAAACGATCAATTATACATCCAATATTATGGATACCAAAGCTATACTTTAGAGCTTTTACAAGAACACTTCGATAGTGGTATAACAATTCTTTTGAAAGAAGAAGAACAAACGCTCGATGAGGTCATTTTATCGGTAGCAAGAAAAGCAACTTCTCGAAAGAAAATTGCAGAAAAAGTAAATATTATTGGATCCGATGAAATTAAATTACAACGTCCTGCAAATGGCGCTGATCTATTGGGGTTAAGTCCTGGAGTTCGTATTCAAAAATCACAGGGTGGCGGGGGAAGTCCTGTAATAAGGGGGTTTGAGGCTAATAGACTGTTATTAGTTGTTGATGGTGTTCGCATGAATAACGCTATTTATAGAAGTGGTCACTTACAAAATGCCATTACTGTAAACCCTAATATAGTTGAACGTGTTGAAGTGGTGTTCGGATCTTCCTCTGTGGGTTATGGTTCAGATGCATTGGGAGGTGTGATTCATTATTACACGCGCAATCCATTAATTAACAGTGAAAAGAAAGTAATCTCTCAATTTTCTAGTAATTTTTCATCTGCAGACCAAGCCACCATTAATTCAATTTCCACTGAGGTTAGTTTTAAAAAATGGGCAAGTCTCACTAGTGTTAATTATTCAAATTTTGGTGATCTAAGAATGGGTAAAAACAGACCTCATGGGTATAAAAAATGGGGCCTAACTGATTTCTATTCAGAAAATAGTAGGTCTCGATTCAGTCCTGCTCCATTAAAAAATGAGAATCCTTTGATTCAAAAAAATACCGGATATAATCAGATTGATTTATTTCAAAAACTTTTATTCCAACTAAATGGGCAAAATCAGCTGATCTTTAACTTTCAATACTCAAACTCTTCAGACATTTCAAGATATGATAAACTTCAAGAGGAACGCAATGGAAGTTTACGATATGCAGAATGGTTTTATGGTCCTCAAAAAAGGATATTAATATCTCCACAATACAAATTTTTTAAAAACCGACGCTTCTTAAACTCAGGAAAAATAGTATTTGCTTATCAAGATATTGAAGAATCAAGAATTAATCGAAGCTTTGGAAGCCTAACAAGAAATTATCAGCGAGAAGGAGTAAAAGTATTAAGTTTGAATGGGGATTTTGAGTTTGATTTCAAAGAAGATCATTCCTTTTCTTATGGCTTTGAGGGAACCTATAATAGAGTCAGTTCTTTTGCCTTTAAAAAAGATTTGATTCTTGATGAAAATCAGATTATTGGCTATGATCCTAATTTACCTATCCCAACCCGCTACCCAAGCGCAGGAAGTTCCTACAGGAGTTTTGCGGTTTTTATTAACTGGATTTGGGACTTCAATGAGCAACTAACATTAAATGCAGGGATAAGACTTACCTTTACAGGTTTAAATGCAAGTTGGAAAGAGTGGAATAATATTGACGCGTTCCTTTCTTCAGTAATAAATAATTCTGAAGCACTAACGGAAACAATTGCTCTTACTTACCGCCCCTCAAAAAAAACACAATGGAATGCCATTTTTTCAAATGGTTTTAGAAATCCTAATATTGATGATATTGGTAAAATAAGAGAGAGTAGAGGAGTTTTAGTGGTACCAAATCCATTTCTTTATCCAGAATATGCTTATAATTTTGAAGTTGGTTTAACAAACTACTTAAAACAATCGAAAAATTATATTTCTCTTCGCGGATTTAGCACCTTAATCTCACGTCATATTGGACGAGACAAGTATGTTATTTTTGCTGACAAAACAACAGAGAATTTAAATACCATCATTTACAATGAAGAAGAATTAGTGACCTTTGCGAATAATAATTTAGGGAATAGGTATCTTTTTGGTGCATCAATGGACTATTATTATTCCTTTACAGAATCTATTTCAACCCAAGGGAATTTATCATATATAAAGGCTATAAAAGACCAATTATACGGGCCACTTCCCTCCATTTCTCCCCTTTTTGGAAATCTATTATTGATATTAAAGAAAGAAGCCTGGCATGCATCTCTTCGATTTCAATTTAGTGGTAATAAAAGCCCTGAAAACTATAGCTTGGGTGGAGAAGATGGTCTTGAAGAAACTCCATTATTATCAGAAAGTTTAATGCTTTATTCTGGAACACCCTCTTGGAATGATCTTTCGTTATTAACTCAATATAAGCTTAAAGAAAATATCAATTTTCGTCTTGGTGTAGATAATATTTTTGATGTTCACTACCGAACCTTTGCCTCTGGAATTTCAGCGCCTGGTCGAAATATTAAAATTGGACTCAATATTTCTTTTCAGTAGAAAAGTATTCCTTGAGTTAATCCGTAAAGGTTTGCCTCACTATTTTATTGAAAATTAATTACTTTCGCATTGAAACACAAAAATAAAGAGGGCATAGTAATATAAAGCCCCTTTCCTTATGGTATTAACTATAAAAATAGTTTTAAGTAACACCTTTGAATGAGCTTAAAAAAATAAAGCAAAGAGATGAAATTTAATGAATATAAAGGATTAAACTTACCAAAAATAGCTGCCGAAATTTCGGATTGTTGGGAAGAAAATGATACCTTTTTAAAAAGCGTTAAAAACAGGGAAGGTAATCCTGATTTTGTCTTTTACGAGGGTCCTCCCTCTGCGAATGGAATGCCAGGTATTCACCATGTAATGGGACGTACCATTAAAGATGTTTTTTGTCGTTATAAAACTCAAAAAGGATTTCAAGTCAACAGAAAAGCAGGGTGGGACACCCATGGACTTCCCGTTGAACTTGGTGTAGAAAAAGAATTAGGTATTACAAAAGACGATATTGGAAAAACTATTTCAGTAGAAGAATATAATATAGCCTGTAAAAAGGCTGTAATGCGCTATACAGATGTTTGGAATAAACTTACAAAACGAATTGGCTATTGGGTTGATATGGAAGACCCATATGTTACATATACTTCAAAGTATATGGAAACTGTTTGGTGGCTAATCAAGCAAATTTATCAAAAAGGACTTCTTTATAAAGGTTATACCATTCAACCATACTCGCCTATGGCTGGAACAGGTTTAAGTTCGCATGAACTAAATCAACCTGGAACCTATCAAGATGTAACGGACACCTCTATAACTGCTCAGTTTAAAGCACTCGAATCTAGTCTTCCTTCTGCTCTTAAAGGTGAAATACCATTGTATTTTCTTGCCTGGACTACTACACCATGGACACTTCCATCTAATACAGCACTCACAGTTGGAAAAAATATTGATTATGTAGTCGTTACTACTTTTAATCAATATACCTATCAACCAATCCGTGTTGTGCTTGCAAAGGCATTAATCTTGAAACAACTTGGAAAAAAATTCATACTACAAGATGAGCTATCAACCTATAAATCGAGTGATAAAAATATTCCTTACCGTATTGAAAGAGAATTAAAAGGGAGTGAATTACTTCATATCAAATACGAACAGCTTTGGACAGAAGCACCCTTACCTTTAACCAATCCTGAAGACGCTTTTCGAATTATTGCTGGGGATTTTGTTACTACTGAAGATGGTACTGGAATTGTTCACACCTCCCCAACTTTTGGTGCAGATGATGCTAAAGTTGCCAAAGAAGCGTCTCCAGAAGTTCCACCGTTACTGGTTTTAGATGAAAATGGAAATACAGTTCCACTTGTCGATCTTAGAGGGCGTTTCAGGAAAGAAGTAGGGCTACTTGGAGGTCGTTTTGTAAAAAACGAATACTATCAAGAGGGAGAAGTGCCAGAGCGATCCACCGATGTGGAAATTGCAATTCAGTTAAAGAAAGAAAATCGAGCATTCAAAGTTGAAAAATATGTTCACTCTTATCCTAATTGCTGGCGTACCGACAAACCTATCTTATATTATCCGCTAGATTCCTGGTTTATAAAAGTAACTGAGGTGAGGGATCAAATGGTATCGTTAAATAAAGAAATTAATTGGAAACCAAAATCTACTGGAGAAGGTCGCTTTGGTAATTGGCTGTCTAATGCCAATGACTGGAACCTCTCTAGATCACGTTTTTGGGGAATTCCCCTACCAGTATGGCGAACAGAAGATGGGAAAGAAACAAAAGTGATTGGTTCTATTGCTGAATTAAAAGAAGCTATAGCAGTATCTGTAAGTAAAGGACTAATGGATAAAAACCCTTTTGCTGATTTTATAGAAGGGGATTTTTCTGAGAAAAATTACAATCTTGTTGATTTACATAAAAATATAGTTGATGCACTGGTTCTTTCTAGTTCTAATGGACAACCAATGAGTAGAGAATCTGACTTAATTGATGTTTGGTTTGACTCAGGCTCAATGCCCTATGCACAGTGGCATTATCCTTTTGAAAATAAAGAAAAAATTGATGCTGGTGAAAGCTTCCCTGCTGATTATATTGCCGAAGGAGTAGACCAAACAAGAGGGTGGTTTTATACTATGCATGCTATTGGAACATTAGTTTTTGGGAAAAAAGCATATAAAAATGTTATTTCAAATGGATTAGTGTTAGACAAAGCTGGTCAGAAAATGTCCAAACGTATAGGAAACTCGGTGGATCCTTTTAAAACTCTTGATCAATTTGGAGCAGATGCAATAAGGTGGTATATGATCTCAAATACTAATCCTTGGGACAATTTAAAATTTGATGCTGAGGGAGTTTCAGAAGTGCAACGAAAATTTTTTGGTACCCTTTATAATACTTACTCATTCTTTAGCTTGTATGCCAATATTGACGCTTTTAACCCCAAAAAAGAAGTGGCAATACCTTTGAAAAAAAGAGCTGAATTAGATCTTTGGATTCTTTCTGAATTACACAGTTTAATTCAGGAAGTAGATGCAGCTTATGAAGATTATGAACCCACAAAAGCAGCTCGATTTATTTCTGATTTTGTACAAGAAAAATTAAGTAATTGGTATGTTCGCCTTTGTAGAAGACGTTTTTGGAAGGGTGAATATGGCCCTGATAAAATTGCTGCATACCAAACTCTGTATGAATGCTTGATTTCTGTTTCAAAATTGGCTGCCCCCATAGCGCCATTTTTTATGGATAGATTGTACCAAGATTTGGTTCAAAATACTAGTACGTCAATTCACTTAACGGATTTTCCAATTGTAAATTTAGAGAACATCAATCTCTCTTTAGAAGACCAAATAAATAAAGCACGAACCATTACTTCCTTGGCGTTATCCCTTCGTAAAAAAGAACAAATTAGAGTGCGACAACCACTTCAAAAAATGATAATTCCAGTAAAAAATACTACAGAAAAAAAACAAATTGAAGGTATTACGGAACAGTTAAAAGGAGAAATTAATATTAAAATCATTGAATTTTTAGATGATGCAAACTCATTGTTAGTAAAAGAAGTGAAACCTAACTTTAAAGCATTAGGACCTCGTTTTGGAAAAGATGTGAAGGCAATAGTTGATGTTATTCAGGGCTTAAGTAACGACCAAATTACTCAGTTAGAGGAGAATGACATGCTAAAGGTTGAACTAAACGAAAAAAATATTATTTTAGAGCGATCGGATGTTGAGGTTTATTTTAAGGATATTGAGGGGTGGCAAGTAGCTCACGGCAATGGAATGACTGTAGCACTTGACATGACACTAACTCCTGAACTGATTCGAGAAGGTATTGCTAGAGAGTTAATCAATAGAATTCAGAATTTCAGGAAAGATAGTGGACTAGAGGTTACTGATAAAATTGATGTTTTCTTGAAAAAGGAACCAAAACTAGAAGCCGCCATTTTAGAAAATAAAAGTTATATATTGTCTGAAACTTTGACAGAGAACCTAACATTTCAATCTTCTATGGAAGGGGGATTGGTACTTGAATTTGAAGACATAAATACATCTATTACAATTAAAAAAAAATAAGTGATGAGTTCAACAATAAAAATCCGTTTTAGTGATAGCGAACTTCTAGAGTTCAAAGCCTTAATTGAAGAAAAAATTAAAAAGGCAAAAGTAGATCTCGAATTATTGAGAAGTTCATACATGAATGATGGAAATAATGGTACTGAAGATACTTCGCCAACATTCAAAGCTTTTGAAGAAGGTTCTGAAACAATGTCTAAAGAAGCTAATACACAACTTGCGATTCGTCAAGAAAAATTTATTCGTGACCTTAATAACGCGTTGATTAGAATTGAAAATAAAACATATGGAGTTTGTAGAGTGACTGGCAATCTTATTAACAAAAAACGTTTATTTCTTGTGCCACATGCCACCTTAAGCATTGAGGCAAAAAATATGCAAAAATAAGTTTTAAAGATCCTATTTTGACTGCTAAAAAAACATATTCCACTTATTGGTGGATACTCCTAATTATTATCGGTATTCTTTTTATTGATCAATGGAGTAAAATTTATATTAAGTTGCATTATCCCCTTTCTGGTTATGGGGTTCCCCCTATCATAGATATTGGGTTTTTTAAATTACTTTTTGTTGAAAATAAAGGTATGGCAATGGGAACTAAATTAAATGACTTCATCCCTTTTATTAATGAGGATACTGCCAAATTATTCCTAACGCTTTTTCGTTTAGTAGCTATTGTTGGACTGGGGTACTGGCTTTGGGACACAATAAAAAAACAAAGTCCGTTATTGTTAAGTTGGGCACTGGCCTTAATTTTTGCAGGGGCGCTGGGAAATATTATTGATTCTGTTTTTTATGGCGTTTTATTTTCAAGTAGTTATAATAGCATCGCAACATTTTTACCTGAGACAGGAGGATATGCCCCAGTGTTTTACGGACATGTTGTTGATATGCTACAGTTTCCTTTGATTGAATGGACCTGGCCTTCTTGGTTACCAATAATAGGTGGTAATACTTTTTTGTTTTTTCAATATATTTTCAATATTGCAGATACTGCTATTAGTGCAGGAGTGGGAATTATGATTGTTTTTAATAAAAAAGTTTTTATGTAAGAAGTATCTAAAAATAATGAATCCTCTCAGGTGTAACACAGTAATTTAAAGTTATATCTTCTGGACGTATTCCATGAATCTTTCTGATAGGCTCAAAAAAAGAAAGACCAATTTTCAAAATATTCGGCTTACAGCTTTTTAAAAAATCATCATAAAACCCTTTTCCATATCCAACTCTGTTTCCAAAAGTATCATACCCCAAAAGAGGAATAAAAACAACATCTAACATTAAAGGAGTAATTGTTATACCTCTTTCAGGTTCGGGGATTTCCCACTTATTCTTTATAATCTTAGTTGAGTCAGTCAAAAGAATACTCGATAGAGAATCGTCAGAATTAACTTTTGGTAAAACAATATTCTTATCTCGTGCTTGAAGAAGAGTTAATACAAAGGAGGTGTTTACCTCTGCTTTTTTTGTGATTGGTAAAAACAAATGAAAATATTCAAACCCCCAAACAGGTAATTTCAAGCATTGATTTGCGATAGCTAAACTTGATTCTTCGCGAACTGTTCGAGAGAGTATTAAACGTTTTTCTAAAAAAAGAGTTCGTAAATTTTCTTTCGTTTCTTTCATTAACTTGAATTGATGTCTAGAACAGTTTCTAGACCCAAAGAAAATCAATATTTTCGTTTTGTGAAACCTGATCTCATCGAAATACAATTAAAAAGTCTCCCCGAAGTTTCGGGAGTATACCAATATTACGATAAATCTGATCGTATTATTTATGTCGGGAAAGCAAAAAACCTTAAGAAAAGAGTTAGTTCCTATTTTAATAAAGTTCATGAATATAAAAAAACGAATGTTCTTGTAAAAAATATTGTTCGTATTGAGCATATAGTAGTTGATACGGAAATGGATGCCTTGTTGCTAGAAAACAATCTCATCAAAAAACACCAACCCCGCTATAATGTTCTTTTAAAAGACGACAAAACCTATCCTTGGATTTGTATTAAAAAAGAAGCTTTTCCCCGGGTCTTTTATACCCGAAAGCTTATTAAAGATGGTTCTGAATATTTTGGCCCTTTCACAAACCAAAAAACAATCATGACTCTTTTGGGACTTATCAGGTCGCTCTACCCCCTTCGTAGCTGTAAATTTGACTTAAGTGATGAAAAAATTAATTCCGCAAAATACAAAGTTTGCTTAGAATATCATATGGGTAATTGTCTTGCTCCCTGTACGAGTCAAATCAATCAATCCGATTATAATAATAATATCAAAGAAATTAGAGAGATCATTAAAGGAAATTTTAAAAGCTCTTTGAACACCTTTAAAAATCAAATGAAAGGCCATGCAAAGGCTATGGAGTTTGAAAAAGCTCAATTGGTAAAAGAAAAAATTCAATCACTCAATAATTTTCAGGCGAAATCAACTATTGTAAATACTAAAATTAATAATGTAGATGTATTCAGTATTATTTCTGATGAAGATTATGGATACATTAATTACCTTCAAGTTTCACATGGTTCTATTGTGAGGTCTCATACCTTAGAAGTAAAAAAGAAGTTAGATGAATCTAATGCAACTCTGTTACAATTGGGGATTATTGAAATCAGACAATTATTTAAGAGTGATGCTAAAGAAGTTTTTCTTCCAGAATTAGTGCCATTAGGAGAAGCATTGAAAATTAGCGTGCCACTCCAAGGAGATAAAAGAAAACTTGTAGATCTTTCAACTCGTAACGCAAAGTTTTTTAGGATGGACCGTTTTAAACAAATGAAGATAGTCGATCCAGAGCGACACACTTCACGCATTATGAGTCAAATGAAAATAGATTTAAGGCTTCCAAAACCTCCTCTTCACATTGAGTGTTTTGACAACTCAAATATCCAGGGAAGTACTCCTGTAGCGGCCTGCGTTGTTTTTAAAAACGGAAAACCTAGCAAGAAAGAGTATCGGCATTATAATATTAAAACTGTTGAAGGTCCAGATGATTATGCCTCTATGGAAGAAGTTGTTTACAGACGTTATAAAAGACTTCTGGAAGAAGAGGCTTCTATGCCTGTACTTATTGTAATAGATGGTGGAAAAGGACAATTGTCCTCAGCTGTAAAAAGTCTTGATTTACTCGGCTTACGAGGTAAAATATCAATTGTCGGTATTGCCAAACGCTTGGAAGAAATATACTTTCCAGAAGATCCGGTTCCCTTATACCTAGACAAGCGATCTGAGAGTTTAAAAATTTTACAGCGCGCAAGAGATGAGGCACACCGCTTTGGAATTACATTTCACAGACAAAAAAGAAGTAAAGGAAGTTTGCATTCAGAATTAGATCAAATAACTGGTGTGGGACCAGCCACAAGAGATAAGCTTCTAGGTCATTTTAAATCACTGAAACGAATTAAAAAAGCATCTAAAGAAAATTTGGCAAAAGTGCTAGGAAAACTAAATGGCGATAAAGTTTATAATGGGCTTCATACCAAAGGAGACATTTAACATTTTATAAACTTACAGTTTAGTAGTTGCAAAAAGGTATTTATTACCTTTGTGCTATGATTAAGGGTATACTCTTTGGATTACTTTTTGGGATTTTTACTTCATTTTCTCAAGCTAATTCTGATAAAAAAACAATAAACTCACCTCCTTTTAAGCAGGGTGAATGGTTTCAATTAAGAATTCATTATGGTATTTTTAATGCCAGCTACGCTACCCTTTCCCTAGAGCGAGACACCCTAAAAGGAAGACCTGTTTTTCATGCAAAAGCGTATGGTGAAACTACAGGTATAGCAAATTGGTTTTTTAAGGTAGAAGATTATTATGAAAGTTATTTTGATGAAATAACAAATCTACCCTATAAATTTATTAGAGATATTAATGAAGGAGGCTACACAAAAAAAATTGAAATTGACTTTGATCAAGGGCTTAATACTGCTGAAGTAAATAATCTAAAAAAAAATACAATTCAGGTTTTTGATACTCAACCAAAAGTGCAAGACTTAATTTCTTGTTTTTATTACCTGCGCCACTTTTATCCTGAAAAAGATATTGAGATTAATGAAAGTTTTGACATTAACATGTTTTTTGATCAAGAAAACTATGTGTTCAAACTAAAGTATTTAGGTAAGGAAATTGTTAATAGTAAGTTTGGTAAAATAAATTGTTTGAAATTTCGCCCTGTTGTTCAGTCAGGAAGGGTCTTTAAAGAGCAGGAAAGTGTAACTCTGTGGGTCTCTGACGATAAAAACAAACTTCCTATTCGAATTCAAGCAGATATTTTAGTGGGTTCAATAAAAGCTGATTTGGAAAATTTTAAAAACTTAAAACACCCTTTTGAAATTACTATTGACTAACTGTATAAAAAATGAGGATAACTTTATGAGCTCTTTTTATATTATATTGATTTAGTTTAGAAATTTGTTAAAAATATTTATATGCTTCGTGCGTTTGTGATTTTTTCTGCTTTACTATTAATTTCTTGTAATAATAAAGGAGAAAAATTAGCGAAAAAAGAGTCTGTCAAAATTTCTGCGCCTATTCCTAATCTCCACTATGGGATTGACTTAAATTATTTTGAGGTAAAAAAACATAAAATTAAAAGAGGTGATACCTTTGGCAAAATTCTTGAAACCAACGGAATTGACTATCCACAAGTATATGCAATTTTAGAAGCTATAAAAGGAAAAGCTGACGTTCGAAAACTAACCATAGGAAAGCCCTACAGCCTTTTCTTTTCTAATGACAGTATTGCGCTGCCTGAATATTTTGTTTATCATCCGAGTTTTTCTGGGTATACAGTAATTCACTTACAGGATAGTTTATACGGAAATAAAATTATTAAACCCTCTCGCTTGGTAGAGCTGGAAGCTTCTGGAATTATTGAAAGCTCATTGTATGAGACCATGAAAAACAGTGGTATTAATGATGATTTAACCTATTACTTATCTGATGTTTACGCTTGGACTGTTGACTTTTTTAGACTTCAAAAGGGCGATCGTTTTAAAATTATTTATACTGAAAAATTTGTGGATGATTCCATTTCGATCGGTATAGAACGAATAAAAGCCGCTTACTTTGAGCACAAAGGAAAACCGCTTTATGCTTTTGAATATATAAGTGACCCCAATAAAGGAATTGTAGATTATTTTGATGATAATGCAAAAAGCTTACGTCGCGCATTTCTTCAAGGACCCTTAAAATTCAATAGGGTTTCTTCACGTTACAATTTAAAAAGACGAATTGCATATTATGGAAACCGAATACGTCCCCATAAAGGAACTGACTTTGCAGCATCAGTAGGTACTCCCATTTTAGCAACTGCTAATGGTTCTGTTATTAAATCTGGTTATACCAAAGGAAACGGGAATTATGTAACCTTAAAGCATAACAGTACCTATTCTACTCAATATCTTCATATGAAAAAAAGAAAGGTAAAGACGGGGCAATTTATAGAACAAGGAGAAATTATAGGATGGGTCGGAATGACTGGTAATACATCAGGACCTCACGTGTGTTATCGCTTTTGGAAAAATGGAAGACAAGTAGATCCCTTCAAACAAAAACTTCCAGATGCTAAGCCTATTTCTAAAAAATTACAAGCTGAATTTTCAAAGTACATTATTCCTTATAAAACTAAACTAGATTGCATTCCATTTAAAACATCAACAACAGACGAAATTGTAATAAATAATAACCAAAACAAGAATGCAGACCCTTCCTAATAAAAATCCCACTCAACTAAAAGCGTGGGACGCACTTATAAGACATTTTAAAAAAACCTCTCAAATATCTATTGAGGAGCATTTTAAAAATGAATCAAATCGTTTAGATTATTCTATTATACAATGGGATGATTTTTATGTTGATTTTTCTAAAAACCGTATTAATAAAAAGGGGTTTGATTTACTACTTCAGCTAGCAGAAGAAAGTGGGCTTAAATCCGCCATAGATTCACAATTTTCTGGTGCTAAAATTAATGTCACTGAAAATCGTGCTGTTCTTCATACTGCTTTAAGATCAATAAAAAAAGAGCCCGTATTAATTGAAGGAGAAAATGTGCTTTCTGCTCTTGGTGAAACTCAAAAAAAAATGTACTCCTTTTGTAATGATGTGATTTCTGGAACATGGAAAGGCCATACAGGAAAAACTATAACGCATGTTGTTAATATTGGAATTGGTGGTTCTGATCTTGGTCCCGCGATGGTGGTAGAGTCTTTAGAACATTATAAAAATCATTTAGCCCTTCGGTTTATTTCTAATGTAGAAGGAGATCATCATCAAGAAATAATAAAAGATCTTGACCCAGAAACTACACTTTTTGTGATTGTTTCTAAAACATTTACAACACAAGAAACTCTAAGTAATGCGAATAGTATTCGTGCTTGGTTTTTAAACCATGCTCCTGAAAGTGCTATTGTCAATCATTTTGTAGCCGTTTCTACTAACACCCAAAAAACAGTAGCTTTTGGTATTTCTTCTGAAAATACCTTCCCAATGAACGATTGGGTTGGTGGCCGTTTTTCATTGTGGAGTACGGTTGGACTTAGTATTTGTTTAGCCGTAGGGCCAAAAAATTTTGAAGGTCTACTGGAAGGTGCTGGAAAAATGGACCGTCATTTTCAAGAAACTCCATTTGAGAAAAACATACCTGTTGTGCTGGCGCTTCTAAGTATTTGGTATAACAACTTTTATGGCGCAGAAAGTGAAGCCATTATTCCTTACACTCAATATTTAAGAAACCTTCCTGCCTACCTTCAGCAAGGAATAATGGAAAGTAATGGTAAAAGTGTTGGGCGTGACGGTATTCCGGTAACTTACCAAACAGGAACCATTATTTGGGGAGCATCAGGAACCAATGCCCAACATGCCTTTTTTCAATTAATTCATCAAGGAACCAAACTGATTCCTGCTGACTTTATTGGTTTTAAAAAATCATTATATGGCAATAAAGACCATCAAAATAAATTATTAGCAAATTTTATTGCCCAAACAGAAGCTCTTATGAATGGGAAATCGCTTACACAAGTAAAAGAAGAATTGAGCACCAGTAGAATGTCCGCTGATCAACAAGAAAAAATCGCACCATTCAAAGTTTTCACAGGAAATAAACCTACTAATAGTATTCTTATTGATTCTCTTAAGCCTTCTTCTTTAGGGGCCTTAATTGCAATGTATGAGCATAAAATTTATGTTCAAGGTATTCTTTGGAATATTTATAGCTATGACCAATGGGGTGTTGAGCTTGGAAAACAACTTGCAAGTGCAGTTTTAGAAGACATAGAAGGTATAAGCAACCATAAGCATGACCCCTCAACAAAAGCGCTTTTAAAAGCAATTACTTAGTTTTCTTTTTTTCAATAACTCAAGTATTAGAGTTGTTAACATTTTCTTAATAAACTCTTGGGTTTCACGGTTTCTAAATGAAAGTAGTAATTGCTTAAAAAGTAACTTTGATTAATAAATCATTAAACTATAATAAACGATGAAAAAAAATTTATTAATCGCATTTTCAATTGCTATTTTTCCTCTTTTTGCCCAAGAAGGAAATGAGAAAGCAACGGATACTTTAGGCACCTATCAAAACCTTGAAGAAGTTGTAGTTTCTTCAGGTGTAATTGATGTTGCCAAAGAAAGAAAAACTCCAATTGCAGTAAGTAAAATCACTGCTAAAGAAATTCTGCTCAAAGTTGGAAATCAAGAATTTCCAGAGATAATGAACAACACTCCTGGCGTTTATGCTACAAAACAAGGGGGAGGTTATGGCGATAGCCGTATTTCACTTCGTGGTTTTGATCAAACAAATACTTCATTTCTTATTAATGGACAACCTGTTAATGACATGGAAAACGGAAGGGTATACTGGTCGAACTGGCAAGGTTTAACAGATGTAGCTTCGGGAATTCAGATTCAGAGAGGTCTAGGAGCTTCAAAACTTGCTGTACCATCAGTAGGGGGTACTGTTTCAATTTTCACCAAGAGTGCTGAGAAAGCTCAAGGGGGATCCTTTGGTCAAATGTTTGGTAATAATGGTTACAACAAGACCACAGCAGCTTATAACACTGGAGTAAATGACAAAGGATGGTCTTCTTCTTATTTAATATCTAGATGGTCTGGAAACGGATACATCAATAATACTTCTGGAGAAGGTACTACTTATTTCTTTGCTGTTGGCTATACACCCGAAGGGTCTAATCATTCTTTTAACTTATCAGTATTGGGAGCTGCACAATGGCACCACCAAAGAGATGTTTGGGTGTCCATTAGAGATTATCAAAACTTTGGAGATGTTGGGATTGACAGAACATGGAATACCAATGGTGGAACTTTAAATGGAGAAGAATTCAGCATGAGAAGAAACTTTTATAATAAGCCTTTGGCCACCTTTAACTGGGATTATAAAGTAGCAGATAACATTGATTTAAATACTTCTTTCTATGCTTCAGCAGGAAGAGGTGGTGGAACTGGTCCAAGAGGAAATAACTTCAGAAATTCTACAACAGACATTTTGCCTTTTCGAAAAGATCTTACAGAACATTATGCAGAAAATGGAAGAGGAACTAGAAATGCTGACGGATCAATCAACTTCGATGCAATCGTTAATTCAAATCAATCAGTAGGAGCTTATTCGGGAGATATTTCAAGATATGGAGGATTGAGCATTGGTTCAAACGGATTTAGAGACGACGGTGTAAGTAGAGAGATTTTAGTGCGTCGCGCCTCTATGAACTCTCATGATTGGGTTGGAGCAATCTCTAACTTAAATATTCAGTCAGGTAAAATGAAATACTCCTTAGGTGTTGATTTACGTTCTTACACAGGTTATCATTACCGAGTATTGAATAACCTTATGGGCCTTGACGGATACTACTCAACAGGAAACAAAAATAGTGCTGGCCAAATCGTTGAGTCTACAATTGAGGCGAGCCCTTTCCAAAGTACAGGTCTTAAAAACGGTACTAAAATTGATTTCTTTAATATTGGATATGTAGGATGGCAAGGGGTTAATGGTTTAGTTGAATATGGTGGTGAAAAAATAACTGCTGTACTTCAAGCTGGATTATCAAATCAATCTTTCCAGCGTGAAGATTTATTTGACCAACCAACTAATCCTTTATCAGATACTCAAAATCAAGGGGGTGGATATTTAAAAGGGGGTGCGAACTTCAACTTTACGGAAACATCTAATGTATTTTTTAATGCAGGTTATATCTCTCGTCAACCACAATTTGGAGCAGTTTTTCCAAACTTTGGTAATGAAATAAATCCTGATTTACAGAATGAGAAAATTACTTCAATTGAAGCGGGTTACGGATACATCTCTAACTCAGTGAGATTAAATGTGAACGTATATGCTACCAACTGGGGGAACAGATTTGTAACACGTTCTTTGTCCAACTCTCAAGGTGTTGATGGAACGGCTCAATTTCCTAACGTGGATGTTCTTCACAAAGGAATTGAGTTTGAAGGTAGCTGGAGACCCTCAGGGAGTCTTAAACTTATTGGCATGTTGTCAATTGGTGATTGGGAATACACAAAAGACTTCGAATCTAATATTTTTGATGACCAGCAGCAATTAATCGGTACAGGTAAACTCTACACCAAAGGAGCAAAAGTTGGTGATGCTGCTCAATTTACGATGTCTTTGGGTGCTGATTATAGAATCGGTAGTATTAACCTTGATGCAAACTACAGATTTGTAGATGGTCTATATGCTGATTATAGTATTGTAGACTCTGCATTTTTATCACCAGATAATCCAGGAGCATTAAAATTACCTTCTTTTGGACTGGTAGATTTTGGAGCTTCTATTCCGATAAAATTATCAAAGAAAAATCCAGATAATCAGTTAACCTTCAGATTAAACGTTAACAACTTATTTGACACTACTTACATCGCAGAATCAAATACAAATATTCATGCAGACGCTAGCTCAACTAAATGGAATGGTGTTGATGTTAATAATTCAGTATGGTTTGGATTTGGAAGAACTTGGAATGCAGCATTCCGCTATAACTTCTAAATCAATTTTCATTGAAATTAAAAACCCTCACAGTAGTGAGGGTTTTTTTATGGGGCAAACACAAGGTCTTTAACTTTTAATTGTAAGGACACTTTTCCATTATACTCATTTTCTTCTAAAGTATACAAAAGCGAAAAAGGTTGTTGATTTTTAATTTGAATAAGATGTTGTGCCATCCCAAAAGCAATACCCTGAAAGCGCGTACCACCGGCATCTATAATTTCAAGCTTTAAGTGATTATTTTCTTTTCCAACAGCTCTTGTTCCACCGGCATCCTTACATAAATGAGTAACAAAAACTGGACGCATATTTTTAGGCCCAAAAGGTGCCATTTGATTAATGATTCGATATAATTTAGGCGTTAATGCATCAAAATGAATCTCGAGATCATAGCTATAAGTGGGCTGAAGCTGTTCAGGTAATAAGTGAGCTTCTGCATAGGCCTCAAAACATTGCTTAAACCCTGTTAATTGTTCTGGCTTTAAAGTAAGCCCTGCAGCATATTTATGTCCGCCAAACTGAATCATAAACTCGCTACAAGCCTCTAGCGCTTGATACACATCAAAGCCAGAAACAGATCGAACAGAGCCTGAAAGCACTCCCTCAGATTCGGTTAAAACTACTGTTGGTCGGTAATAAGTTTCTATTAATCTTGACGCCACAATTCCAATAACACCTTTGTGCCATGAAGGATGAAAAACAACGGTTGAAAAACAGGTTGTTTCTTCATTCAAAACAATTTGCTGTAATGCTTCTACTGTAATTCGCTCCTCTGTAGAACGACGTTCAGTATTAAAAAAATCAATGGAGCGAGCCTTAGGCAATGCAAGTTTCAGATTATCTGTCATTAAAAGTTTAACAGCACTTAAGCCGTGGTCCATTCTTCCTGCGGCATTAATTCTTGGAGCAATCACAAAAACTAAATCTGTAACCTTAATTGGCTTTTTAAGGGTTTTAAGGAAAAATTGAAGTCCTATGCGAGGGTTTTCTTGAAACTGCTGGAGTCCTAAAAAAGTAAGGGTTCTGTTTTCTCCTTCCATAGGAACAATGTCTGCAGCTATGGCAGTAGCAACCAAATCTAAATAAGTTGTTAAGATCTTTAGCGGAAGATTTAAATGTATTTGTACAGCTTGAATAAGCTTAAACCCAATACCGCAACCACATAATTCTTTAAAAGGATAACCACAATCATCACGCTTTGGATCTAAAATAGCAACCGCTGGGGGTAAAGTTTCACTGGGTAAATGATGGTCACAAATAATAAAATCAATACCCATTTCAGCCGCATAAATAACCTGCTTATGTGCTTTGATACCGCAATCTAAGGCAATAATTAACGTAATTCCTTCTTCTTTAGCAGCATCTATACCAGACATAGATATTCCATAACCCTCTTTATAACGATCAGGAATATAGGGGGTTAAATAATTGATTTTATCTTTAAAATAAGAAGTTACTAATGCAACTGATGTTGTACCATCTACATCATAATCTCCATAAACCATAACTTTTTCCTGCTGATCAATCGCTTTAACTATCCTTGCAACAGCGACCTGCATATCCTGCATTAAAAAAGGATCGTGTAATTGTAACCACTCTGGTCTGAAAAAAAATTTCGCCTGTTCAAAGGAAGTAATACCACGTTTAGCAAGAAGTTTCGCAATAACTGAAGGGACGGTTAACTTATTTGCAAGAGCATTTATAGATTCTTCATTGGCTATGGGGACAGATTTCCAGCGCATTATTATTTTTTTACACCTTCAATGACAATTACAAATTCACCTTTAGGAGGATGGACTTCAAAAAAATCAAGCCCCTCTTGAGCACTGCCTCTAAAGGTACTTTCATATAATTTTGAAATTTCTCGGACCACAGCTATAGATCGATTAGCACCAAAAAAGGTGACGAGCTGTTCTAAAGTTTTAAGTAATTTATGTGGGGACTCATAAAAAACCTGGGTTCGGGTTTCTAATGACATTTGTTCTAGTCGTGTTTGACGTCCTTTTTTTGGAGGTAAAAATCCCTCAAAAACAAAACGATCACATGGAATACCGCTTTGAACTAAAGCAGGAATTAAGGCTGTAGGTCCAGGTAAACATTGAACCTCCACCCCCTCTTTGAGTGCTTCACGAACTAATAAAAATCCTGGATCAGAAATTCCTGGAGTACCTGCATCAGAAATTAGTGCCACTGTTTTTCCATTCTTTAACTGCTCAACGACCGTTTCAACTTTTTTGTGCTCATTATGCATGTGAAAACTTTGTAGGGGGGTGCCAATTTCAAAATGCTTAAGTAATTTTATGCTTACCCGGGTATCTTCCGCTAAAATCAAATCGACTTCTTTTAAAAGACGAATAGCTCGAAGTGTAATATCTTCTAAATTACCAATGGGTGTAGGGATCAAATAGATCACGTGTGTACAATTTAAGGATTAAGCTACTGCCTTATTATTATGCAGTAAAATTATTTTGTAAAATAGTTAAAAAACGTGCTTCAACTTCTTCTTTGCCTTTCCAACTGTTATATTCAGGTTTCACCATTTGATTTAAAAATGCAGTAACCTCTTCCCAGCTTTCAAAGGAAATTATCTGAGAAATTACGCGCTCATAAGAGGCTGTATCATTTTCAAACAAATGCTTTATAAATGAAAGGCGGTCATTTATATCAATAGTTATAGTCTTTGAAAAGAGGTCATTAATATTTACTTTTTCTTCTTCATTTAATGTTTCTGAAACGGTTTGAGAATCGTTATTTTCATCTTTAATAACAAAAGTAGGTGTGTCTGAAACTGTGTTAAATAATTTCTCATAACTCTCACTCTCTGGCATTTCAGTCACCATATTTTTTATAGTGTCCATTACAGAGGGTACTTCAATATTTTCTTCTTGAGTCGTTTTTCCTTTAGAAGCACTAATCCCGCTTAAGGAATCTATTACAGATTTAAGCTTGTTTTGTTGAAGTTCCCATTGCTCTGTGTTTTTCACATCCTCTCTTTCCGTCATTTTATGATAGATAGAGATTTCATATAACTTTTGCAAAGCCTCATGAGTTTCTAATGCATCCCAATGCTCATGGTTATCTAGGACCCTTTCCGCCCATTTAACTAATGCGTTTTTTATTTGTTCTGTCATGATTTTTAGCCCTACAACCCATTAGATTTTAATACCTTTGATAAAATAGGCTTTAAAAATCTGTTTTTCAAGTTGAAAATTACAAAATGTTTTTAGAAAATACCGTAAACTCAAACGAACAATTTGGATGGATTGAAGTGATCTGTGGCTCTATGTTTTCTGGAAAAACAGAAGAACTTATTCGCCGTCTTAGACGAGCACAATTTGCAAAGCAGAAAATTGAAATTTTTAAACCTGCAATAGACTTGCGTTATGATGATGAGTTAGTCACTTCTCATGATAAAAATCAAATTCCATCTACTCCAGTTCCGGCTGCGGCAAATATTCCTATGTTAGCTGATGGCTGTGATGTCGTGGGAATTGACGAAGCTCAATTTTTTGATGATGAAATTGTAAAAGTCTGTAACGACCTTGCCAATAATGGTGTGCGTGTTATTGTCGCTGGTTTAGATATGGATTTTCAAGGAAATCCTTTTGGTCCTATGCCAGCCTTAATGGCTACGGCAGAATATGTTACTAAAGTACATGCCATTTGTACACGAACAGGAAGGTTGGCACATAATAGTTTTAGAACCTCTGAAGATAATACTTTGGTTCTTTTAGGTGAAAAAGAAAATTATGAACCCCTTTCTAGAGTAGCGTTTAACAAAGCCCAAAAAGCCCAAAAGAAAAAGAAAAATAATAATCGTGGTATCTAATCAAACGTCTTGAACTCACTCAACCTTCATCTTTCTCATCTTAATCATAATTATTCTCAGATTCAAAAACAACTGAATTCTGAAACACAAATTGTGGCTGTAGTAAAGGCAGGAGCTTATGGAAGCGATTCAGAAGCTGTCGCAAAAAGACTTGAGGCACTAGGAGTTGATTATCTTGCGGTTGCCTATGCAGAAGAAGGAGAAGTATTACGCAGTTGTGGAGTTAAAATTCCGATTATGGTGTTTTATCCTCAGGTAAATTCCTTAAAAACAATAATAGAGAAGGCATTGGAACCATGCCTATACAGTCGCTCACTTTTAATGGCCTTTAAAGGACTTCTAAAGCTCACAAACAAGACAAAGTATCCTATTCACATAAAATATAATACTGGCTTATACCGAGTGGGGTTTTCTCCTGAAGACACTGATTGGGTGATTTCACAAGCAGCATCCAATCAGTTTAATTTAAAGAGTGTTTATTCTCATTTGTCAGCTTCAGAAGACCAACGACCGTCCCAATCATGTGATCAGCAAATTGCACTATTTGAAGCCATAAAAAAGGCGCATTCAACGCAAAACTCTTCAATACCTAAATTCCATTTACTAAACAGTTCGGGGATATTCAATTATCCTGAGTTGCAATATGATATGGTACGGTGTGGCATTGCTTTTCATGGATTTGCAAATCACCCAAAGTGGGATGCCCTTTTAAAGCCCATTGCTATTCTGGAAAGTGAGATTACACAAATTCATAAAGTCAAAAAAGGTTCTTATGTAGGTTATGATCATGGATGGAAAGCTCCTGTAGATTCTATAATTGCAACCCTCCCACTTGGCCATGCAGATGGAATTGGAAGGCACTTTGGGCATCACAAAGGATATGTTTTTATTCATGGAGAAGAAGCGCCCATTGTTGGTAATGTGTGTATGGACATGCTGATGATTGATGTCACAAACATAAAATGTAAACCTCAAGATACTGTCTGTTTTTTTGGTACAAATCATAATACAGCAGCCTCATTTTCAAAACAGGGTCAGTCTATTAGCTATGAAATACTTTCTGGATTAGGACCTAGAATAAAGAGAATAATTAATGAATAATTATTTGTTATAATTAAAACAAATTATTGCTTTAATTTAAATTTATAATGAATTATGGTCGCTGTATTTTTTAATTCTATTTTTGGTAAAAATTAATTAAAATGAAAATTGCTCTGGTTGGTGCCACAGGAATGGTCGGAAATGTAATGTTAGAAGTTTTAGTAGAACGTAATCTTCCTATAACAGAATTGTTGCTAGTTGCTTCAGAACGATCGGTAGGGAAAGAGATTCCCTTTAAAGGGAAAACACTTAAGGTTATTGGTTTAGAAACAGCAGTTGCAGCCAAGCCAGCTATTGCATTATTTTCTGCAGGAGGTGACACTTCACTGGAATGGGCACCAAAATTTGCTGCCTTAGGAACCGTCGTAATTGATAATTCTTCTGCATGGCGAATGGATCCCTCTAAAAAATTAATTGTTCCTGAAATTAATGGAAACGAATTGACGTCGGAGGATAAAATTATTGCCAATCCTAACTGTTCTACTATTCAAATGGTTATGGCGTTAGCTCCATTGCATAAAGTGTACAAAATAAAACGCCTTATTATTTCAACCTACCAATCCATTACTGGAACAGGTGTAAAAGCAGTAGAGCAATTAAATAATGAAACTCAAGGGAAAAAAGGAGTGATGGCTTATCCCTATCCTATTCATAAAAATGCCATCCCACATTGTGATGTCTTTCTAGAAAATGATTATACCAAAGAGGAAATGAAATTAGTCCACGAAACCCATAAAATTTTAGGCGATGATACCATGGGGATTACAGCGACTGCAATACGTATTCCAGTAGCCGGTGGACACAGTGAAGCTGTAAATATTGAATTTGGAAATCCTTTTGAAATAAGTGATATTAGAAAACTGCTACATAATACCCCAGGGGTTGTTGTACAGGATAATCCAGAAACAAACACCTACCCAATGCCAATTTATGCAGAAGGTAAAGATGATGTATTTATTGGAAGGATTCGACGAGATACTTCACATCCTAATGCTGTTAATTTATGGATTGTTGCAGATAATTTAAGGAAAGGTGCTGCCACAAATACAGTTCAAATTGCAGAGTATCTCATTGCAAACGTTCTGTAAAAAGGAATTATTTGGTTTTGAAATTACTGATGATACTATTATATTTAGACCTTGAAAAATAGAAATAATTGACGATACGATTCGCGTAAGTAATTCTAAAGTAAAAAAATTAATTATTATGAAAGCACATACAAAAGAAACGCAAGCACAAATGACCCCCGATTCTTCTCTTCAAGAATTAATTAATGGAAACCAGCGTTTTACTCAAAAAAAGGAACTTGAAAGAGACCTTATGCAACAAGTAGAAGAAACTAGCACAGGACAATATCCTCATTCGACCATTCTAAGTTGCATTGACTCTAGAGTTTCTTCAGAACTGATTTTTGATCAAGGAATTGGAGATATTTTTAGCGTTCGTGTTGCTGGAAACTTTGTGAATGAAGATATTTTAGGAAGTATGGAATTTGCTAGTAAACTTGCAGGCACAAAACTAATAGTAGTATTAGGGCACACTGCTTGTGGAGCCGTAAAAGGAGCTTGTGATCATGCTCGTCTTGGAAACCTTACTGCGTTAATTAAAAAAATTGAACCAGCCGTTGCGGCTGTTATTGATCCAAAAGAGGAGGCTTTAAGAAATTCAGGGAATATTGATTTTGTAAATGAAGTTGCAGTGAAAAATGTACTAATGACCATTGATAGTATTCGTGCTAAAAGTGAAGTTCTTGCTGAAATGGAGCAAAAAGGGGAAATTAAAATTATTGGTGGTATGTATGATATCAATAAAGGAATAGTAAATTTTTACAAATAATGTAAATTTCAAATCAAAGATAACTACCCTTCTATCGTTCATTAAAAGAACTTTTAGAAGGTTTTTTTTTATTAAAAAGAGTACATTCAAGGTTCAAAATCATTTTTATGAAACCCTCCATACCCTTTCTACTTTTATTAGCCTTGGCCTCTTGTCAAGATAACTCAGGAAAAATGAATTACCCAGATACTCAAAAAATTCCAATAGTAGACTCCTATTTTGAAACAGAAGTTATTGATAGTTATCGATGGTTAGAAGATGATAATTCTAAAAAAACTAAAAGTTGGGTAGGCAAGCAAAATGAGGTGACCTTTTCTTATCTAGAAGACATTCCCTTTAGAAGTCAATTAAAAAATCGACTCGAACAGCTCTGGAATTATGAAAAACTATCAGCCCCCTTTAAAGAGGGTGACTTCACTTATTTTTATAAAAACGATGGCTTACAAAATCAATCTGTAATCTACCGGCAAAAAAAAGATGAAGTAGCCAAAGTCTTTTTAAACCCTAATACTTTTGCAAAAGACGGCACTACATCTTTGGCGGGACTTAGTTTTTCGAGCTCTGGTAAATTAGTCGCTTATTCTGTGAGTGAAGGGGGTAGTGATTGGCGAAAAATAATTGTGCTTGATGCTATACAAAACACCATTATTGAAGACACGATTGTGGATGTAAAATTTAGTGGGATTCAATGGAAACTAGAGGAAGGATTTTTCTACTCAAGCTATGATAAGCCCGATGGAAGTGAACTTTCGGATATGACCGATCAACACAAATTATACTATCATAAACTAGGAGATCCACAAGGGGAAGATGTCCTTATTTATGGCGGAACTCCAGAGCAAAAACATCGTTACGTAGGAGCTTCTGTAACCGATGATGGTCATTATTTAGTTGTTTCTGCATCTAAAACAACTTCTGGTAATATTACTTTTTTAAAAGATTTGACCATCCCAGATAGTCCATTAATTCCAATGGATCAAGATTACAGTACTGATAGTTATTTAATGGACTCTGAAGGGTCACTTCTTTATATGGTAACCAATACAAATGCCCCTAATCAAAAAGTTGTAACGGCAACCGCAAAAAGGCCTCAAGAAAAATATTGGAAGGATTTTATTCCAGAAACAGAACATGTTTTATCACCAAGTAGTGGGAGTGGTTTCTTTTTTGCTAAATACATGGTAGATGCAATTACTAAAGTAATTCAATATGATAGTAAGGGGAATAACCTGGGAGAAGTTAAACTGCCCGGTATTGGAACTGCTGGAGGTTTTAATGGTAAAAAAGAGGTTGATTTACTTTATTACAGCTTTAGCAACTATCACTCTCCAGGTATTATTTATTCTTATGAGCCCAAAACTCAAACCTCAAAAAAATATTGGACTCCTGAAATTGATTTTAACTCAGACGATTATATCTCTACCCAAGTATTTTATAACTCAGAAGATGGCACTAAAGTACCAATGATCATTACCCATAAAAAAGGGATAGAATACGATGGAAAGAACCCTACCATTCTATATGGCTATGGAGGCTTTAATATAAGTCTTCGCCCTTCTTTTAGTATCACGAATGCAATTTGGATGGAACAAGGAGGTGTATACGCCGTCCCTAATTTAAGAGGAGGTGGAGAGTATGGAAAAAACTGGCATAATGCAGGAATCCAGCAAAAAAAACAAAATGTATTTGATGATTTTATTGCAGCGGCTGAATATCTCATTACAGAAAAAATTACAAGTCCTGAATTCTTAGCTGTCCGTGGAGGGTCAAACGGGGGTCTTTTGGTTGGTGCAGTGATGACACAACGTCCTGAATTAATGAAAGTAGCTTTACCTGCTGTTGGAGTTTTAGATATGCTGCGCTATCATAAATTCACTTCAGGAGCTGGATGGTCCTATGACTATGGAACTTCAGAAGAATCGAAAGAAATGTTTGATTATTTAAAGGGCTATTCTCCTGTTCATAATGTAAAACAAGAAACACGTTATCCTGCGACTTTAATAACTACTGGAGATCATGATGACAGAGTGGTCCCTGCACATTCTTTTAAATTTGCTGCGGAATTACAAGACAAACAACAGGGCGATAATCCTGTGCTTATTCGTATAGAAACTAATGCAGGACATGGAGCTGGAACCCCGGTTTCTAAAACTATTGAACAGTATGCAGATATTTTTGGTTTTACACTCTACAATATGGGTTTCAAAGTATTACCAGAAAAAATTAATTTATAATTATTCCGAGATTTCCATAGAAAAACTCTCCATAAACTTAGTGGTATAATCGCCCTTAACATAAGTCGGATCACTCATAAGTTTTAGGTGAAAAGGGATGGTTGTTTTAACACCCTCTACAATAAACTCCTCTAGTGCCCTTTTCATTTTACTAATAGCCTCCTCACGAGTTTGCGCAGTAGTAATAAGTTTAGCAATCATAGAATCATAATAAGGCGGAATCACATAGCCGCTATATACGTGAGTGTCAATCCTTATACCATGTCCTCCTGGAAGATGAAGGTTTGTTATCACCCCTGGGCTAGGTCTAAAATCATTTAACGGATCTTCAGCATTAATACGACATTCAATAGAGTGCAGCCTGGGGAGGTAATGTTTTCCGGTGATTTTCTGTCCTGCTGCAACTTTAATTTGCTCACGTATCAAATCAAATTCAATAACTTGTTCTGTAATGGGGTGTTCAACTTGAATACGAGTATTCATTTCCATAAAATAGAAATTTCGATGCTTGTCAACTAAAAATTCTATTGTTCCTGCACCTTCATATTTTATGTGTTCTGCAGCTTTTACAGCGGCGTCTCCCATTTTCTTTCTCAGGGTATTTGTCATAAAAGGAGAGGGGGTTTCCTCAGTTAGTTTTTGATGACGCCTTTGAATAGAACAATCACGCTCTGAAAGGTGACACGCTTTTCCTGTTGAATCGCCTACAATTTGAATTTCAATATGGCGAGGCTCTTCAATAAGTTTTTCCATATACATAGCGTCATTTCCAAAGGCAGCTTTAGCTTCTTGACGAGCACTTTCCCATGCCTTTTCAAGCTCATCAGCTTTCCAAACCGCTCGCATTCCTTTTCCGCCTCCTCCAGCAGTTGCTTTTAACATAACGGGGTAACCAAATTCTTTTGCAATAGAAGTAGCTTCCTTTAATGAAGCCAAAAGACCTTCTGATCCTGGAATGGTTGGTACACCAGCGGCTTTCATCGTGGCTTTAGCAGAAGCTTTATCACCCATTTGATCAATCATTGAGCAAGAAGCTCCAATAAATTTAATTTTATGCTCTTCACAAATTTTAGAAAACTTGGCATTTTCAGATAGAAAACCATACCCTGGATGAATTGCATCAGCATTGGTTATTTCTGCTGCAGCAATGATATTAGGTATTTTTAAATAAGACTCGCTACTTGCAGCAGGTCCTATGCAAACTGCTTCATCAGCAAAACGAACGTGTAAGCTATCCGCATCTGCTTTAGAATAAACTGCTACTGTTTTAACACCCATTTCCTTGCATGTTCGAATAACACGCATCGCTATCTCACCACGATTGGCAATTAATATTTTATTAAACATACCTGATTTCTTTAAGAAGGATTGATCACAAATAAGGGTTGGTCAAATTCTACTGGAGAAGCATCATCGACTAAAATCTTAACAATAGTACCGCTTAGCTCAGACTCAATTTCATTGAAAAGTTTCATGGCTTCGATAACACACAATACATCTCCTTCCTTAATTACTTGTCCTATTTCAACAAAAGAGGGCTTGTCTGGAGTAGCTTTACGATAAAAAGTTCCAATAATTGGTGATTTAATAGTGATTTTATTGTCTTCTTCTGATTGGACAGGAGCTGCAACAATTTCTGGATCTGAGAATGCAGGGGGAACTTGAGCTTCAACTGGCATTGGTTGAACTTGTTGAACTATTCCTGAATTTTCAACAAAAGGTTTGTCAGGTCCGGTTTTTATGGTGATTTTAATATCCTCCATTTCCAATTTTACTTCCTGTGCGCCAGATTTAGCAACAAATTTAATTAAGTGTTGAATGTCTTTAATATCCATAGTTAGTTTTCAATTGATTATTAATAAGCCCACGTTAGGTGTGCAGCACCCCACGTAAATCCACCGCCAAATGCAGCGAAAATAAGCTTGTCTCCTTCTTTAAATTTTGATTCGTAATCGTTTAACAATAAGGGCAGAGTAGCCGCTGTCGTGTTTCCATAACGCTCTATATTCATTAAGACCTTTTCTTGGTTTAGGTCCAATCTTTTTGCGGTAGCATCTACTATCCTTTTATTAGCTTGGTGCGGAACAAGGTAATCTATTGTATTGCCGTCAAGTGCATTGCGTTTCATTATTTCTTCAGCAGCATTTGCCATTTCTGAAACGGCATATTTAAACACTACTTTTCCATCTTGATATATATTATGATCTCCTTGAGCAAAACTATCCTTTGTAGTAGGGTGTAATGAACCTCCTGCTTTTATTCTTAAAGACATTCGCTCAGTTCCATTGCTTCTGAAATATTCGTCTTCCCAACCATAATCATTTGTGCTAGGTTCAAATAAAACAGCACCGCCTCCATCTCCAAAAATAATACAGGTGTCACGGTCAGTATAATCGACTATTGACGACATTTTATCGGCTCCAATAAGTAATATTTTTTTATAGCGTCCAGAACTAATATGTGATGCTGCAGTACTCATCCCATATAAAAAACCAGAACAGGCAGCGTTTAAATCATATGCAAATGCGTTTACAGCTCCAATGGTTGAAGCAACATAAGCCGCGGTAGCGGCAACATGTATATCGGGAGTAATGGTAGCAACAATTACTAAATCAATAGTAGAAGTATCGAGAGATTTTTTAGAAATTAAATCGTTGGCGGCTTGAATGGCTAAATATGAAGTGGCTTTACCTGGTTCCTTGAGAATTCGTCTTTCTTTAATCCCTGTTCTGGAAGTAATCCAAGCATCATTAGTATCAACCATTTTTTCTAAATCTTTATTAGATAAAATTGTATCGGGAACGTATCCTCCAACTGCTGTAATTGCTGCTTTTAACAGCTTTTTATCTTTTAGATTCATTATAAAATTTCAGCAGAAATATATATTAATACTAAGTGAAGATAATAGTTTTTTAATCCAAACAAAACATTTCTAATAAAAAAAGCTCCCCCAATGGGAGAGCTAAATAAAATGTTTTTTGGCTTATGCTTCTGCAGTTTCAACAGAATCAATAAGTACTTTCCCCCGATAATAAAGTTTCCCTTCATGCCAGTGAGCACGGTGATATAAATGAGCTTCGCCCGTTGTGTTACAAGTTGCAATCTGTTGATCAGCCGCTTTATAGTGCGTACGCCTTTTGTCTCTTCTTGTTTTGGAAATTTTCCGTTTAGGATGTGCCATAATATTTGTTTTACGCGACCTGTTTTACAGGAGGTCTTTTAATTTATTCCAACGGGGGTCTTTTTCCCCATTTAAACTTTCTTCTCTTGGTTCTAGTGTTCTGAGTTTATCAACGATTTCGCTTTGTAGTGTTCCGTCTTTGATTCCAGGATGAACTCGCTTTTGTGGAACAGCCAATATGATCATTTCATAAAGGTATTGAGCCACATTAATTTGATAGGTCCCTTCGCTTAAGATGATGATTTCATCTGAAATGGTTTCTGAAACTTGACCAAACTTCACAAGCAAGGTATACTGTGCATCAAGATGAAAATCGAACAATTCAGTAGAGATGTCGCATGGAAGAACGATTATTCCTTCAACATTAAAACTTAACTCTAAAAAAGTAGGTTTTTTATCTAAAACCAACTTAGCTTCAATAGAAGCTTGATCAAAATCGATGTACTCAAAATTTTTAAAGAACGTGCTGTCAATTGTAAAAGAAAAGTCGTGTTTTCCGTCTTTCAGACCCACGAATGGGATAGTAAACTCTTTTAACACTTCCATTACTTAACAATTGAGCGGCAAATTTATAAAAAAAAATAACGTAACACATTAAAATTGTAGGGTTTATAATTTCTTGTCTATAATTTAGATGTTCGCTTTAAATCCTGTTGCAGCCCCTTTGTTTGTTTGGCTCTAGGTTAAAAAAAATCTATATCTTGATTTAAAAAATTACTTGTGTCATATTTAATACAAAAAATAACTAATGCTTTTCCGTGGATTGTGGCTTTATTTTCGATTTCTTCTCTGATCTATCCACCTTTATTTACTTGGTTTCAAGGACCCTTTATTACCCTAGGATTAGGGGGGATTATGTTGGGTATGGGACTCACCCTTCAAACATCTGATTTTAAACAAATTATTTCCCACCCTAAATGGGTACTGCTTGGTATTGCTTTACAGTTCATTGTGATGCCCTCACTTGGATGGGGGCTAGGAAAATTATTTGAATTACCTCCTTTTTTTGCCGTAGGACTCATTTTAGTCTCTTGTTGCCCTGGAGGTACTGCCTCAAATGTAATTGCCTTCTTAGCAAGAGCAGATGTGGCACTTTCTGTTTCTATGACAACTTTTTCTACCCTTGCTGCAATTGTATTTACGCCCTTTTTGACCAGTCAGCTGTCAGGAAACTATGTGAATATTCCTGCTGAGGGTCTATTTTATAGCACTCTAAAAGTGGTACTCATTCCCATTGTTTTAGGCGTAGTTTTAAATAAATATTTTCCTAAAAAAACTAACAAAATTTTACCCTTTGCACCTCCTGTTGCAGTAATGCTTATTGCCTTAATTGTTGCCAGTATTATTGGTCAGGGAAAAGATATTATTTTAGATTCCGGCTTCAATTTAATTTTAGCCCTAATCTGTCTTCATTTTTTAGGATTTTTAATTGGTCTACTTATTAGTTTTGGATGGTTTAAAAACTGGAGTGTTGCAAAAACTATTTCTATAGAAGTAGGTATGCAAAATTCTGGTCTAGGGGTTGTTTTAGCTAGAGAAAATTTTTCATCCCCAATGGTTGCAATTCCTGCTGCAATTTCAAGCTTAATTCATTCCCTGATTGGAAGTATCTTTGTGAGTATATTTAAAAACAAAAACTAGTCCTTATCAAAAGCGTGTTGACGTTGAATAAAAATTTCTCTTGCCTTGTAAGTTGCAGCAGTAAAAGAAGTGGGATTTGCAACACCTTTTCCCGCAATATCGAAAGCAGTTCCATGATCTGGAGAAGTTCTCACATGACTTAAACCTGCAGTAAAATTTACTCCTTCTCCAAAAGATAAGGTTTTAAAAGGGATAAGCCCTTGGTCATGATATGTTGCTAATACAGCATCAAATTTTTTGTACGATTGGTTTCCAAAAAATCCATCTGCAGGGTAGGGACCATAAACTAAACTTCCTTTCTCTTGTAGTTTTTTGAGTAAAGGACGTAAAAGTGTGTCATCTTCTTTTCCAATAACCCCATTATCTCCACTGTGAGGGTTAATTCCTAATATCGCGATTTTAGGGCATTGAACTCCAAAATCTTGTTGCAAACTTTTTTCAAGAAGATTGATTTTACTTGTGATTTTTTCTTCTGTCAAATAGCTAACCACCTCCCTCAGGGGAATGTGATCGCTCATTAAGGCCACCTTCAGAGAATCAGTCACCATAAACATGAGACTATTGCCTTCCAGCTTTTGATTAAGATAATCAGTATGACCAGGAAAAACAAAGGTTTCAGACTGAATATTTTTTTTGTGAATTGGAGCAGTAACCAATACATCTATCTGTCCTTGTTTTAAGGCAGCTATTGCTGCTTCTAAAGAAGATACAGCATGTGCTCCTGCGTCAAGTTGTTCTGCACCATAAACAACAGGAAATGGTTTTTCCCAAGTTTCAAATACATTTAATTGAGCTTTATTTGGATTTTTTATGTTTTTTAAAGAAAAAATACTAGTGGCAAGGCATAGCTTCTTTTTTTCCTCAATAAAGTTTCTTGAATTCGCAAAAGCAATGGGGGTAAAGAAATCAAAAATTTGCTTGTCCTCAAAGGTTTTTAAAATAATTTCAAAACCAATTCCGTTGGGATCGCCAACAGAAATTCCGACTCTTATTTTTGAGATTTTACTCATTCCAGAGGTTTTATACTTATTTTTGAAGCAAATGTAACTAAATTAAAACGCATGTTTACGGGAATTATAGAAGCTTTTGGAACGGTTAAAAGTTTAGAAAAAGAATCGACTAACCTCCACATTACTTTGGAAAGTGACCTTGCCAAAAAATTAAAAATTGATCAAAGTGTTGCCCATAATGGTGTCTGCTTAACTGTTGTAGCATGTGATCAGAAAACTTATACGGTAACTGCTATTGAAGAAACACTTCTCAAAAGTAACATAGGAACTCTTCAAATTAATGATCTAATGAATTTGGAGCGTGCAATGAAATTAGGTGATCGTTTAGATGGCCATATGGTTCAAGGCCATGTTGACCAAATCGCAACATGTATTCAGGCTAAAAATAAAGAAGGAAGCTGGTTATATACATTCAGATATGATTCAAAAAAAGGAAACATAACTATTGAAAAAGGCTCTATAACTATAAACGGAGTTAGCCTTACTGTTGTTGATTCTCAAAAAGATCGTTTTTCTGTAGCAATTATTCCATATACCTATGACCACACCAATTTCCATACCCTTGCACCAGATAAAATCGTTAATTTAGAGTTTGATCTTATTGGCAAGTACATTGCTAAACTATATTCTATCAGTTAATTTATATATATATTTATAAAAATTAACTAAAATGAATTTACTTGAACTTTCCGCTTTATTACTTTGTTTAGCGTCCATTTTTTCGATTATCAACTTGAGAATATTAAAGCTTCCACAAACAATTGGTTTGATGGTATTGGCTATAGTGCTGTCATTAGTTATAATGATTACAGGACTGGTTTCTCCAGATTTTCTTAGCTATGTTACTACATTAACCAAGCAGTTCGACTTTAGTGTTTTACTGATTGATGTAATGCTACCTTTTCTGCTTTTTGCAGGAGCAATTAGTGTAGATGTTCATGAGCTGTTAAAGGACAAGGTTACCGTTTTGTTCCTTGCTACTTTTGGAGTTATTTTCTCAACGTTTGCTGTTGGCTCCGGTCTTTTTTGGCTTATTGAACAACCTTTATTTGGTCTTAGTTCTCTGGGGCTAAGTTATGTAGACTGTTTATTATTTGGAGCATTAATTGCACCTACTGACCCTATTGCTGTTTTAGCAATGGTCAAAAAAATGAATCTTTCTAAAGTTACCGAAACTCGAATTGCAGGAGAGTCGCTTTTTAATGATGGAATTGGTGTAGTTGTTTTTCTTACTCTTTTAAGTATTAAAATTGAAGGTATTGATAATATTACCGTTCAAAGTGTTGGTGCATTATTTGCTCAAGAAGTTGTCGGTGGATTATTTCTTGGGGCTCTATTGGGCTTTTTAGGCTTGAAATTGGTAGAATATATTGAAAATGATCATATCGAGTTAGAGGTTTTAATAACCCTTTCAATGGTTCTTTTAGTACCGGTTATTTCACACGTATTTCATTTTTCTGCTGTTCTTGCCGTTGTTGTTATGGGACTCTTTTTAAATCAAAATATTGATTCAGATAAAAATAAAGAGGGAGTTCAAAGAGCAATGGGAGATTATGTCTACAAATTCTGGCACCTGTTAGATGAAACTTTAAATGCTATATTGTTTATTTTGATTGGATTGGAAATAATACCAATTCTTCAAAACTTCGAAATGTCTTACATAATTATCATTTTGCTTGTGATTGTTTTGGTAGTTATTTCAAGGGGGGTTGGAGTGTTTGTTCCAATACAACTGCTATCCATTAAAAAGGTATTTGAAAAAAATACTGCTCTGATTATAACATGGGGTGGTTTAAGAGGGGGACTAAGTATTGCCCTGGCACTAAACCTTCCAGACTCTATTGGTGAAGGAAAAGAGCTTATTTTAATTTTAACTTATGGAGTAGTACTCTTCACTATTTTAGTACAAGGACTTACGTTGAAAAAAATTGTTAAATAATTTAGAAATAAAACACTTCAATTATTATATTTGAATTGAGAAGTTCGGGCTGCGACAGCAGCTAAGTTTAACTTAATGTAGAAAGGAGGTGTCTTATGTTTTATGAAAATCATTTTGGGAATAATAAACAGCAGGTACCTACTCTAGGACCACTGTAATATTCCTTATCTATATACAAAGCGGACCGATGGGTCCGCTTTTTTTAATTTATTTCTATGAAAAATATTCCGCAAGCTGATTTAAATGAATTCCTTTCTGGAGACCCAAAACAAAAATCAGATTTTGTTAAATTTATTGGTGCTTCATTTCAAGAAATAGGGTTCTTGGCTTTAAGAGGACATTTTTTAGAGGAAGACTTACAGGCAGATTTATATCGTGAAATCAATGCTTTTTTTGCATTACCGACAGCCAATAAAGAAGCCTATGAAATTGAAGGAGGTGGAGGTCAGAGAGGTTATACCGGTTTTGGAAAAGAACATGCGGCAGGAAGAACAACTGGAGATCTAAAAGAGTTTTGGCATTTTGGCCAGGACCTAAAGGTTCATATGCATCTTAAGGAAATATATCCTGAAAATATTGAGGTGTCAGAGCTAAAGCATTTTAACATTACTGGAGATAAGGTATATAAAAAGCTAGAAAAAACAGCGGAAGTATTGCTACAAGCAATTGCCCTTTACTTAGGTTTAGAAGAGCATTATTTTGACCGTTACATTCTTGAGGGAAATTCAATTTTAAGAGCCATTCACTACCCCCCGATTACCCAAGTGCCTCAAGAAGCAGAACGTGCTGCAGCCCATGGAGATATTAATTTAATAACCCTACTTATGGGTTCACAAGGAGGTGGATTGCAGGTATTAAATCGTCAGAAAGAATGGATTGATGCTGTCGCAGCTCCCGGAGAATTAATGATTAATATTGGGGACATGCTTTCTCGGTTGACCAACAATCATTTACTTTCCACTATTCACCGGGTAGTAAATCCTCCTAAAGATGAGTGGGGTAAGGCCAGGTATTCCCTACCATTTTTTATGCATCCAATTCCAAAAATGCCGCTTAACTGCCTCCCTCAAATGATTAATGAAAAAAATCCCAAGTTATATGATGATATTGAAGCTGGAGAATTTTTGCGCGAGCGTTTAGTTGCTTTAGGCTTGTTATAATCCTTTCTTTTTTTCTTGAAATTCTTTTAAAATCCCACGGCCTAATGATGCTAAAAAAGGAATGCCTTTAGTTTCAAATTCATAAATATTATCATTGAAGGTTTTATTTTCATTAACTAAAATAGTTGCCGTTAAAAAAAAATTAATGTTATTCCTTCTGTCCTGAATATAAGCTACATCTGTAAGTGTTCCATATGCATACCCTACTTTATTGTAGCTTCTAAGGCCGTTATTCATAACTCCCTTTTGATCTCCATAAATCAAAAATTTACCATAACTGTCCCAATATTCTTGATCATTATAATTTGGGAATTCACTTTCTAAAGTTGAACGACTCATCCAGTATTTTAGAAAATTGTAATCAGCAGGCTGAAGATCAAACTGTGCTATTTTTGGGAATAATTCCGGGAAAATTAAGCGTTTTAAAATACCATCTAAATCACGAATTGAAAGAGTGTTTTTTTTAGTAAAATCCATAGGTTTTTTCACCAATTCTCCATTTGAAATAAATCCATTGCCTTTTAAAATACCTTCAAGTTTAGGAGTAGGAAGAACCAAAGTAGCTTTTAAAGATTCTTGATGGTAAACTTTAGTGCCAACTTCATCAAAAAAAGTATATTCCCAAGTATTGTTATTATCTGCACCTTCCAAAAACTTATATTGTATTTGAGCCGACGATAAACCCTTTTTTTGAAGCTCACGGTAAATGTAATCTCGCCCTAAAAAATCAAAAAGGTAATTGTATGCCTGATTATCACTTACTAAAAACACTTTCTTAATCAAATGTGCTAAGGTTACTTTTCCCATTTCTTCAGTGCTATCTGATCTTATGACAAGTTTCCCAATTTGATCTCTAACTTCAAAAGCAGTAGTCGAATTAATTGGAATTCCTTGAGCATTTAATTCTTTTATTTTTTGAAGAGTTAAAATTGCAATAGGAAGTTTTACAGTGCTTGCAGGGTAGAAATACTTATTTTCATTAACATTATATTCTGTTTCCAAAAAAATAGGGATTCCTTTCGCGTCTTTGACAACTTCAGTAAGTAAGATTTGAATTTCGTGTGCTTCCACATTTTTTATTATTCTTTGAATGCTAGGATCAGAATTTTTTAAAACCTTTTCAATAATATTAATAGAAAAAGTACAGGATGATATGGCAAAAAACAAGACAGTAAATAATATGGTTTTATTCCAAAAAACCAATAAAATAATTTTACCTATTAGTCTTGTGAAAGTTCTATCGTTTGAAAAAAAACTATTCATTTCGTTTTGTTTTAGTCAATTTTACATCTACTCTTAAATGATGGTTTTCATTACTTATAAATTTGAAAAGTTTTTAAGGTCCTCTGCAGAAGTTAAGTCAGGAAGATGCTCTGAAACTTTAAAACAACGAGTCCTGTTTTTGGACTCTTTAATCATCATTCTCACAGCTTCTGGAAGCTCTTTTTCATTACGCTCAAGGTGTATGGGGCAGTTTTTTAAATAAGGAAATAATAAGGCTCCCTTAAAACTAAAAATATTCATGCTTACTCCAATATAATCTGAAGTGTCCTCATAATTTTTAAGAGTTTCAGGATCTGGTTTTTCAATAATATTTTCTAAAAGTCCTTCCTCACTTATATCAATAATTGCAAATGAAGACATACGAGCGGAACTATAATTTAAACTCGAACGATTATAACTTATTAAAGAATGGGGAGTATCTCTAGGAGCTAACAATAATGCAAAAGCATGAACAGAATATAAATTATCCCCATTGCAAATAGTAAAAGACTCATTTTTAAGCTCTGGATGTTGTTCCATTGCCTGTTGTACAGCATCGGCTGTCCCTAAGGGCTTATTCCTTCCTTTAGGAAGATACTGAATTGCATAATGCACAAGTGCTCCTGCAAAATGATTATTTTTCGCTGCTAATCCTACACATTCTCTAAAGGCTTCATTTTCAGGACTTGTAATAAGATATACCTCTCTAAAACCAGCATTCACTGCATTTTGAATGAGGTGAAATAATAAAGGTTTTTGTTTAGAGCCTAATGGAATTAGGCTTTTATGAACACTACTGGCTATTTTTTTAGTCTCGGGTGTTAGTTCGGATGTTTCTATAGAACCCTTCATTCTTGAAGAAGCGCCGCCAGCCATAATAATTAATTTTTTATCCATTTTATGATTTAGTTAAATTCACTTCATAAGCTACTTTTGCACCCGTTGCAAGGAAAGCATTAATAACAGGCTGTAGAGTATCTTCAGTAACCATAGCAACCATGCAGCCTCCTCCTCCAGAACCAATTATTTTTGCGCCCAAAGCACCCGCAGAACGAGCAGCATCCATTTGAATCTTCATAATAGTAGGTGTATTTTGAATTCGCTCCTCTAATATTGTTTGGTGTGCATTCATAAGAGTACCTATGGCTTTTAAGTTAGGCTTGTCTTTTTGTAATGCCATTTTTGCCTCTTGAGTTAAGAGGTGATTATGAATTGCTGCATACCAATGATTCTTGTATTCTTCAGGAACAAATTGAAGATAGTTATTGTAAGAGGTCACAGTTGCTGCATGAATGTCAAAATTTGGCTCTTTTTTAAGAACAACTTCTAGGGCATTTTGACCGAAAGTTCTTGCATTTTGTAATACGGTAAGGGTTTCTTTATAAATTCCAGATTCGGCAACAACCAATTTTCCAAGCTTAGCAGGTAATTTTGTAGTAAACCCTGTTTTGGTATTGATGAACAAAAGCCCACCTTGAGCGATGGTATATTGATCCATAAGACCTCCAGGTTGTTTGAAATAAAGAGATTCTGCGGCATAAGCTAATACTCCAAGGGTCTTATTGCTTAATAGTGAGGGTACCTCTTGTGCTTGTACTAAAAATCTAAGCCAAGCAACCACTAGAGCAGATGAGCTTGAAATTCCAGCATTTATAGGTATCGTTCCAGAAATTTCAATGTCATAACCCTGTTTAAATTGAGCACCTTCCTTTTGCAATACTTCCATAGAAGAGCGGTAGTAATCTCCTGAAGAAACTAACTTATTTTTTTTGTTTAGATCAATTGTGATAGTTTTATCTAAATCAAGTAATTGTAAAAAATAAGTAGCAGTTATATTTGGGGTTGCTTTTATCTTAATTTTACGATCAATTGTGCCTGCAATTACAGGTAAATTAAGATAGTCTTGGTGATCTCCAAAAAAGCAAATTCGTGCTGAGGCTTCTGATTTAATCAATAGATGATTTTTATAAATGTTTGTTATAAAATAATATTAAGGGGTTGAGTGTTTTTCCACTGCTTTCTTGTGAAGTCTGGAAATTTTTGTGGCATTCCACCTTGTGCAACAGAAGCTTCACTTAAAGGAGATACCGCGCTCCATAAACAACCTTCGTATACATTTTGATCTAGCGGACTTCCGCTGCGCAAACATTCTACAATGCGGTACAACATCATAAAGTCCATCCCACCATGACCTCCCATTTTAGTCGCTAAAGCCCCTAATCGTTTGTACATAGGGTGCTCATATTTTTGATAAAGTCCATCTAATTGTTCTCCTTGCGCCCAACGATGATGACTGTCCGTAGCACCTTCAATTCCTCCCTCAAGTGCCACACGGGTTGGAAAACCCGCAAGGACTCCCTTAGTTCCTTGCACTAAATTAAGTCTCGAATAAGGTCTTGGACTTGTTTCATCCCACTGAATCATAACCGTTTTTCCTAAGGTGGTTTTAACAATGGAGGTATTCATGTCACCCCCGCTGAAGTCAAGTGCATTCCACTTGTGATCTGCTGCATAGTTCTTTTCTGCATAGGCTTTTCTTCCTCGTGCTGGTGAGGAAAATGAAACCAAAGTATTAAACTGATCCTCTCCCCTTCCTAAATTCATATATTGAGCTACTGGTCCCAAGCCATGAGTAGGATACAGGTTTCCGTTACGCTTAGCATAATGATGCGTTCGCCAAGATCCTGTCCCGCGCTCTTGCTCTTCCATTTGAAAACGCAAATCATGAATATAGGCTGCTTCTGCGTGGAGTATTTCTCCAATAAGACCCTGTCTGCATAGATTTAAATAAAGTAATTCATCTCGCCCATAATTAACGTTTTCCATCATCATGCAGTGTTTTTGCGTTTGCTCTGAAGTGTCAACAATCTCCCACATTTCTTTAAGGGTAACCGCAATGGGTACTTCCACAAAGGCATGAGCTCCTTGATTCATAGCTTCTATGGCCATAGGAGCATGATTTCTCCAGTTAGTAGCTATAAAAACAGCATCAGGCTTAACCTCTGAAAGCATTTTTTTCCATATGTTTTCATCCCCAAAATAGCGCACAATGTCACCATGCCTTTCGTTTCCTATTGCTTCACAAGAAGTAACGGAACGATCTACTAAATCTTCATACACGTCAGCAATGGCGACAATTTCTGTCCCTTCAATACTTGCCAACTGTTTTGCATGACCACTACCCCTGGCACCTACCCCTATTAAAGCAATACGGACAGTGTCTAGCTTGGAAGCTGAAAAATCTCCCATATACTTGCCGCCAGAAAGATTATTTTCTTTCTCAGAACATCCTACACTACCAGCTAAATATAAGGAAGCCGCTGAAAGCGAAGTCTTTTTTAAAAAATTTCTTCTGCCTATATTTTTCATAGATTGGGTTTTTTAAATATTATTAGATTCTTAAAAGTAAAAAAAACTCACAAAATACTAGAGACTTTAAAAAAAACAAGGTGCACGTTCCGAAAAAATTATACCTTTAAATAAAAAAATATGGGTGTTGGTGGAATTGTTCTAGGAAGTTTAGCAGTATGCTTGTTATTTGGGCTTGTAATCGAGATTAAAGAACGAAGCTAAGGCTATGGGATATTTTATTAGAAATCTTTTGGTGTATGGAGCAATTGCCCTTGTGATTTGGATGCTCTATGCTGCTGTAAGAGGAATGAAAAATAAAGATAATCAATGAAAAAAACTCACAAAAAAACCTACTTCATTTTATTGACATTTGGCCTACTTAAAAAAGCTGTACTACTACTTTGGTTTTTTTACATTTAATTTTTTTCAATACTACTTGAAAAAAGACCTTCTCTTTTTTAAAGAGAAGGTCTTTTTTGTTTTCGTTAAGCTATATTAATCTTTAGCCCGTATTCCAGATACATCAAACATTCCCATCAAAGAGCCTGAAAGAATGTCTCCTTCAATGGTAAGTTCAAAATAAATTTCATATCCTCCTCCATACCCCTCTATGGTAAAAATACCATCTTCAAAAGTTGTAGAGTCTATTTCAAATTCAACTGGGGCTTGGTCTTCTGAAGCGGGAGTAATTTCAGAAATGTATCTTCCATCTTCTTTTTTAATAAAAAGCTTTGCATCCACATCACCCATACTAGGTAATTCAAACATCGTAAAGTCATAGCTTCCAACATAAGGATCTACAGCTATTTTTTTTTGAACACCACATGAGGCTATTAAAAATATTACGGAGAGTATAAGTGCTTTTTTCATTTTTATTATTTTTAAATTACTATGTAGTTTATCATTATTCTGAACTTGTTTCAGCTCCTATTCGATCCCAAACCTTAACCTCGCCGCTTTTTTGATTAGTCCATTTCATGCGATTGTCATTATTCGAGTAGGTAACTAAGTTCGTGATAAATTGTGCTCCTTGAGTGAAATCATATAAATCTGTTTCAGGGTCAATAGCCCATGTAAAAATTGTTAAGGATGGACTTAAACAACCTCGGCTCTCAACATCTACATTAACAAAACTTTCTGTTGCAAGTTTTGCGTTAACGGATAATGTATAGCTTAAACAAGAGTATTCGGGAATTAAATCTACCAAAGATGCTTCTAGTTCGTCCCAAATAATAGTAGCATTGGCTTCGTCAGTGAAAGAATAAATTGTCCATTCGCCAACAATTCTATTGTCAATGGGTGTGGCCTCTTCTTTTCCACAACTTAAAAAGAATGTTAACGTAATGGCAAAAACAGATGCTTTTAAAAATTGTATCTTTTTCATTGAATTTTTTTATAAAAATACTCAAATTTATTTGGAAGATAGAATCTTAAATTAAATTTAGTAGAGATGTAACATTTTTCAATTATTTTCGCCTTTTAAATGTTATTAAACTAATTAACTAAAATCTCAAATCCTCTTAAATGAAAAAAATTTTTCTTCTGTCTGTATGTTTTTTAATTAGCTTTAATACGGTTGCTCAAACAAAAATTGAGGCTAAAGAGCTTACTAAAAAAGAATTGAGAGCTCTTAAAAAGTTAAAAGCTTTTGAAAAACAAAAAGTGCGCTATGAAAAACGAGGGCTAAATGCATGGGGAATTAATGAAAATGCTCCAAATGTTGTAATGGCTATTCGAGAACATTTAGGGTCTGCCAGAATTGACACCCAACGTGGTTTAGTTATTATTAGACAGTCTGAGTCGTTTTCTAATTCACAAGCTTATCCACTTTGGATTATTGATGGACAACAATATAATTTTCCTCCAAATTCATTAGCACTTCAAAACATACGTGAAGTAACCGTTTTTGAATCTTTAGCAGAAACAAATATATGGGGTCAGCAAGGTCGTGCAGGAGTTATTCAAATAAAAACAATAAATTCTTTAAATTGATCCTGAGGGATAAAATTACGAGACTTGAAGCCTTTTTAATAGGAGGCTTTTTTTATATAATTCCTTTACATACATCTGCCCAACAGTCGAATAATACTCCTTATTTAATTGTTTTAGGAACAGTTCAAGACGGCGGTTCTCCGCACTTAGACTGTAGCAAAAATTGCTGTGAAGCACTTACCGTTTTCCAAAAAGAAGCTCGAAAAGTTACTTCGATTGCTGTGATTGAACCAAAAAATAATTTTAATATCCTTTTTGAGGCTACTCCCGATATAATTCCACAATGGAAGATGCTCCCTAGCGCACCAAAAGCAATTTTTTTAACCCATGCCCACATGGGTCATTATGCTGGACTTTTACAATTGGGAAGAGAGGCTTTAGGCGCTAAAAACATTCCTGTACATGTTATGCCTAGAATGGCAAATTTTTTAAAAAAAAACGGGCCTTGGAGCCAATTAATAAGTCTTGCAAATATTAAGCTATTCCCTATAGTGGCAAATGAATCGATGAATTTTAAAGGTGAAATAATTATAACTCCACTTCTTGTTCCGCACCGTGATGAATTTTCTGAAACTGTAGGATATCGAATTCAAGGACCTAATAAAACAGTTCTTTTTATTCCAGATATAGATAAATGGTCTAAATGGAGTGAAAATTTAAAAGCCATTTTAGAATCGGTTGACTATGCTTTTTTAGATGCTACTTTTTTTGATTCAGTAGAAATAAACTATCGCCCTTTGGAAAAAATTCCTCACCCCCTAGTTAAGGAAACCATTGCTTATTTAGATCCTGTATCTCAAGAGCTAAAAAACAAAGTTTACTTTATTCACATGAATCATACAAATCCTTTACTTGACCCAAAAAGTAAAGCCACCCAATGGGTACTTTCACAAGGATTTCATGTTGCCAGAAAAGGACAACAATTTAGATTATAATTAGTCTTCTTTTATACTTAATGCTGCAATTAGTCGAAGCTTATTTTTCAATTCTTTTGGAATAATTTTTTAACTTAGACTGATGAAATTATCTATAACTTCATGAAAAATGAGATGACGAAGAGTATTTCTTATGGTTTGCTGGGCTTTTGCTTGGGCCTTATTTTTCTTTTCTGTAGTTGTTCCTTGGAAATTCCAGAGACAATAAATCAAGAAATGGCAGGACTTCCAGAAGAAGTAGATTTTAATTATCATATAAAACCCATACTTTCAGATCGTTGTTTTAAGTGCCATGGACCTGATGAAAAAACAAGAAAAGCAGGCCTTAGATTAGATGTTGAAACACTCGCTTTTGCTAAATTAGCAAGTGGTAATAGTGCCTTTTCAAAAGGAAGTGTTTATGGAAGCGAAGCTGCCCACAGAATTGTAAGCACAGATCTTGACGTTCAAATGCCCCCTCCAGATTCTAATCTACGGCTTTCAGATAGAGAAAAAGCGATGTTTATTAAGTGGATTGAACAAGGTGCAAAATGGAAAGAACATTGGTCATTTACTTCCGCTAAAAAAACCAAAGCATCTCCGCTTTCAGTAAAAAAAAATAAACACGTTATTGATCAATTTATTTCAGATAAATTAATCGAAAATGATTTAAGCTTTGAAGAAGAGGCTACCAAAGAAACCTTAATTAGAAGGTTGCGATTTGATTTAACAGGAATTCCCCCATCCATTTCTGAAATAGATGTTTTCTTAAAAGATACCATTCCAGGGAGTTACGAGCGCTTAGTGGAGCGTTTAATGGATTCTGAAGCTTTTTCTGAACGCCTCTCGTTAGACTGGCTTGATCTTTCTCGTTATGCAGATTCTCATGGATTACATGCTGATGGCCTTCGAACTATGTGGCCTTGGCGAGATTGGGTGATTGATGCCTTTAAGAAAAACATGCCCTATGATCAGTTTGTTACCTGGCAATTAGCTGGAGATTTACTGCCGAATGCAACCAAAGAACAAAAACTAGCAACCGCTTTCAATCGAAATACTCCCATGACTGCAGAGGGAGGAATTATTGACGAGGAGTGGCGTTTAAACTATGTTTTTGATCGAACAGAAACTTTTAGTACTGCATTTTTAGGACTGACCGTTGCTTGTGCAAAGTGCCATGATCATAAATTTGACCCAATTTCTCAAAAAGACTATTACCAATTAAGTGCTTTTTTTAATAATGTAAGAGAATTAGGGATGACAGGGGATGATGGAGATTTTGGCCCCCTCCTATACTTGCCAACAGAAAATCAAGAAGTACAGCTTGAAAAATTAAAAACTCTTATTAGCCAAACACAAATAAAACTAGATCTCTCCAAAAAAGAATTAGCAGAAGTCTATCAATACATAGAAAAACTCCCTTTAGAAAAAGAACTTGAAAAAAACTTGATTGGTGTCTATCCGTTTGATAAAATAACACCAATAAGATCTGGTAAAAACTCAACTTTTGTTATTTCTAATAATACCGTTGTAACCCCAGAATACTTCATAACTGATAATAATAAAAATGTAAAATCAAATCAAGCTCCGTTTCAAGTGAAGGGTGTAAAAGGAAAAGCTATACGTTTTAAAAGTGATTACGATAAAATTTCTATTGATAAAGAAATTCCAAGCTTTGAATGGACAGATCAATTTTCAACAGCAATATGGATAAATACGGAACAACAAAAAGAAAACGCACGGCAATATATTTTAGGAACTACAGGTGGAAAAAATAACTGGTGGCGAGGATGGGATTTCTATCTAGATGATCAAAACCATCTTAATTTCCGCCTGGTGAATATGTCCCCAGGGAATATGATTCATGTTCGTTCTAAAGACAGTATAAAAGTCAATGAATGGACCCATCTTAGTTTTTCATATAATGGTAATGGAAAAGCCAATGGAGTTCGCTTATTTAAAAATGGAACTCCCTTTTTAGTTAAAACTAAAATTAATAATCTTTCGAAATCCATTAAACCTGTTTCCACTAGCGGAATAAATCTAGAAGAACGCGCCGTACTAATTGGTAAAACTTATGAGGGATCTACAGGTGATAATGGCCTTTTTATTGGAACAATGGATGATCTTAAAATTTATGATAAAGCCCTATCGGCATTAGAAGCATTATTTATTTTTAACCAATATAAAAAAGAAAAATCTTTGCCTAATGAAAGTTTATTAAAAGAACATTGGATTCAAAATCACCCTAAATATACTGCTGTCGATAAAGAGTTAAGAAAAAATCTAAGCTCCTGGAGAAAAGCTATTGATCCTGTTGTTGAAGTGATGGTTATGGAAGAGCTTGAAGAAGGTCGTACTACCTACCTATACAACCGTGGAAACTATGCCGAACCTTCGCTTAAAGTTGAAACAACAACACCGTCAGCACTTCCTGCAATGGACAAGAAACTGCCAAAAAATAGACTCGGATTAGCAAGATGGCTCTTCAATAATGAAAATCCTCTTACTGCTCGTGTAGCAGTAAATAGGTATTGGCAAATGATTTTTGGAAATGGCCTCGTCGATACACCAACTGATTTCGGTGTTCAGGGTTCTTTACCATCACATCCTGAATTATTGGACTGGTTGGCTGTAGATTTTAAGGAAAATAATTGGAACGTTAAAGACCTTATTAAGAAAATGGTCTTGTCCAAGACCTATAAACAAAGAGCACAGTTTTCCCAAGAAAAAAATACATTTGATCCAAATAATTTACTTCTAGCTAGAGGGAATAGTCGCAGATTATCTGCCGAAATGATTCGTAATAATGCCCTTTCCGTAAGTGGATTGCTTTCTGAAAAAGTTGGGGGACCAAGTGTAAAGCCATACCAGCCTGAAGGCTTGTGGAAAGAAAAAAATACTTTCTCCTTGCGTCTTTTGGAGTATAGAGAGTCCGAAGGTGAAGACTTATATAGACGTGGTATTTATACGTTTATAAAACGCGGCTCCCCACCCCCTTCATTAACAACTTTTGATGCTACTTCACGAGAAATTTGTACGGTCAAAAGAGAGAATACTTCTTCTCCATTACAATCATTAGTCCTTTTAAATGATGTTCAGTTTTTTGAAGCTTCGCGGGTTTTTGCAGAACGCATTTTTGCAGAATCTAAAGATACGCTAGAGGCACAAATTACTTATGGATTTAGACTTGCTACCTCTCGTTTTCCTGAACCTCAAGAAATTCAATTAATGAAAGAACTCTATGAAAATCAACGTGCCTATTACAAAAAAAATAAACGACAGGCATACAAGGTTGTTAACGTTGGGAATACCAAATACAAACAACAGTCAAAAGTGGATAAAGTAGCGGCTATGACCATTGTTGCTAATACACTACTAAACATGAATGAGTCCTATTACAAATACTAAACCATGAATTGCAACCACGATCACGATCACTCGGACTATTCTAGGCGAGATTTCCTAACCAAAACCACCTTAGGTTTGGGAGGACTCAGTTTAGCGAGTATGATGAATTCTGAAAATCTATATGCCTCAAATAGGATTAGTAATTCAACTACTCTAAACTCAAAATTACCTCATTTTGTGCCTAAAGTAAAACGCGTAATTTACTTATTTCAAAGTGGTGCTCCCTCCCAATTAGACTTGTTTGACTACAAGCCAATGCTCAATAAAATGCAAGGACAGGAGCTTCCTCCAAGTGTTTTTGGTGAACAACGACTTACAGGAATGACTGCTGGACAAAATTCTTTTCCCCTAGCAGGAAGTTTATTTAATTTTAATCAACATGGAAATAGTGGTGCCTGGATGAGTGATTTAATGCCCGAGGTCAGTAAAATTTCTGATGAGTTGTGTTTCATAAAATCTATGCATACAGATGCTATTAATCACGACCCTGCGGTAAGTCTAATCCAAACAGGCTCTCAACTTCCAGGTAGACCCTCTATTGGTTCCTGGTTGAGTTATGGTTTGGGAAGTGACAATAAAAATTTACCTGGTTTTGTTGTTTTAATAACAAAAGATAAATATGGGCAGCCACTCTACTCCCGTTCATGGGGGAATGGTTTTCTTCCATCGCAACACCAGGGAGTACAATTTCGATCAGGAAAAAATCCTGTACTTTATTTGGACAATCCACCTGGAGTAACCAAGCAATTGAGAGAAGAACAGTTAGAATATCTAGCGAAAATGCAACAAAATAAATATGCGGATATTGGTGATCCTGAAATTTTATCTCGAATAAGTCAATACGAAATGGCATTTAGAATGCAGACTTCTGTACCAGATGTAATGGATTTATCTGAAGAGCCTGATTATATTTATGATATGTATGGAGAAGACAGTAAAAAGCCTGGTACCTTTGCTGCAAACTGCCTACTAGCAAGGCGTCTAGTTGAAAAAGATGTTAAGTTCATTCAGCTGTATCATCAAGGATGGGACCATCATGGTGACCTCCCGAAAAATATAAAAACTCAATGTAAAGAAACTGACCAGCCAACTGCAGCGCTAATTAAAGATCTTAAACAAAGAGGTCTTTTGGAAGATACTCTTGTAATATGGGGTGGTGAATTTGGAAGAACAAACTACTCGCAAGGACAATTAACCGATACAAATTATGCTCGTGATCATCACCCTGGTTGTTTCACAATTTTTATGGCTGGTGCGGGAATTAAAAAGGGTATTACTTATGGTGCTACCGACGCGTTTGGGTATAATATTGTAGAAAATCCAGTTCATGTTCATGACTTTCAAGCAACTCTTATGCACCTTATGGGTATTGATCATGAAAAATTTACTTTTAAATTTCAAGGAAGAAGATTCAGACTTACGGATGTTCATGGTAGTGTTGTAAATGATATTTTAGCCTAACTCATGATTTAATTATGGAAAAAAGTAGAAGAGATTTTATAAAAAATACAGGAATTGCTGCTGGAATTACTATCATGCCCTTTGAAAATATATTTGTGATTACAAAGCCCGCAAAAGAAGATAATCCTGTTATTGGTCATGGTGAATATAAATATAAAGTGGATAAATCATGGGGGGTTCAAGACCCTTCTCAATTTCCTGTAAATGATTGTCACGAGATGGTGATGGATAAAAAGAAAAGACTTTTTATGACCACCACCCATCCAAAAAATAATATTCTGATATATAATCAATCTGGTAAAATTCTAGATGCATGGGGAACTGATTATCCTGGAGCACATGGTCTAACATTAATTGATGAAGGGGGGGAGGAATTTTTGTTTATTACAGATCCTGAAACTCATAAAGTTTGTAAAACTACCCTTAAAGGAGAAAAGCTTCTTGAATTTTCTAAACCAAAAGAAGTGGATGCCTATAAAGAAGATACTCAATTCAAACCAACTGAAACAGCCATCGCTCCTAATGGGGACATATATATTGCAGATGGTTATGGTTTAGATTATATTATGCAATATGATGCCAAAGGAAAATTTATAAGATATTTTGGTGGTAAAGGAACTGAAGCACATCAGTTTGACTGTTGCCATGGTATTACAATTGATTCGCGTGAGGGCAAACCACCTACTTTATTAATTACATCTCGTAGCGCCAACGAATTTAAACGATTTACAATGGATGGTAACTACCTAGAGACCATTTCGTTACCTGGTTGTTATATTTGTAGACCTGTCCTAAAAAACGATATGCTTTATTTTGCTGTAATTGTCACGAAAGATTGGGGCGAATACGATGGGATGTTAGCTGTACTTAACACAAAAAATGAGGTAGTTTCACTTCCGGGTGGAAACATTCCCAAATACAATAACAATGCTTTTTTAGCTCCAGAATATGATCAAAAAACGTTCTTTAATCCACATGATGTTTGCATAGATGACGATGAAAATATTTATGTCCCTCAATGGAACTCTGGAAAAACCTACCCGCTTAAACTAATAAGGGTTTAACATGATAAGTCTAGATCTTACAACTTTTTTTGGACGTTTTCATCCGCTATTAGTTCATCTGCCCATTGGGTTTATATTACTAGCTGTTTTGTATGATTTAAAATGGTTTCAGAAAAATAAAATTTACTATAATGTATATTCCATTACATGGTTTTTAGCATTTATCTCTGCTGCAATGAGTGCTTTTATGGGATGGTTATTAGCTCAAAACGGTTACTATATTGAATCAGATTTAAAACCACATCAGGTTTCTGGGATTCTGCTCGTTTTATTTAGCGGTCTTGGTTGGTTTATTAGACTTCAAAATTTCTCTATCCCTTCTATAATAAAAAAAATAAATAATTTTATCATCCTTGGTCTTTTGATATTGGTAGGACATTTGGGAGGGAGCTTAACACATGGACCAGATTATTTATATGAGCACGTCCCCGAGCCACTTAAACTAAAGTTTAAAAGCCAAGAGACCATTGTTGATTTTAAAAATGTATCATTAGACTCTATTACTGTTTTCAAAGACATCGTTGAGCCCATATTGAGCGCAAAATGCATTGCTTGTCACAATAATGATCTTAATAGTGGAGGGTTAAATATGGCCTCCATTGAAGGGTTAACAAAAGGAGGGCAAAGTGGAGCTGGGATTATTGGCGCTAATCTCGAAAAGAGTTTAATTTTTGAGCGAATTACGCGTTCCCAAAACGATACTAAATTTATGCCTCCTTCTGGAGCGCCTTTTACCTATCAAGAAATTCAATTAATGGAATGGTGGATAGAAGAAGGTGCATCCTACTCACAAACACTTGCAGAAATCAGTCCAAAAAGTAGCGTTCAAAAACTCCTTTTATCTTATTATGGAATGGATATTAGAGAAAAACCTTGGGTAGAAAAAGTCTCACTTAGCCCCTTAGCTGAAACTGATTATGAAACATTAGAAAATGCTAATTTTGCTTGGAGAAACCTTTCAAAAGACAATCCTCTTTTAGATCTAAAATATGACGGTAAAAAGCTTACAAAAAAATCACTTGCCACTTTAATGATCTACGCACCTTATATAACATGGCTCAATTTGAGTAGCTGTGATTTTTCGAGTAGAGAATTAAATATTTTAAGCAAAATGGAGAACCTAACCCGTTTAAATCTTCAAAAGTCAAATGTAAAAACAATTGATCTAAAAGGGTTGGTCTCACTAACACACCTAGAGATTTTGAATTTACATAGTACCCAGGTAAATAAAGAAATTTTTCAAATCCTAAAAGAAATTCCCAGTTTAAAAAGAGTCTTCCTTTGGAACACTAAAATTCCTTTGAAAACAGTTGAAGAAAATAAAACTACTCTCCCTTTTCTAGAGTGATTATTTTACAATCTAAAAGAGAGTCTTTTTTATTGAATTAGGTGCTTGAAATTGTCTTAAAAAGAGAATCTTTCCCATTTGAGAACGTTCCTCTTTAATTTTAGCTATTACAGTTGCGGGATACTGACTTTTATGGCATAATAATGCTTGATAAGCTTTGTCATAATGAGCTTGAGTATATGGAATTTGAGCTGTCAAATACTTACGGTCTTGACCTCGTAATGTTTTTTCTTTGGCGGTTAATATAAAATCTGAAGGAACTCCAAAATAATATAAATCCATTGGTGATTTCCAAGTTTGAGAAACAAAAACTTGAGTTACCGTAGCCCCTATAAGTCGATGGTCCATATGAGTAGTCACACCATCTGGCCCCCAGGTTATGATGGCATCTGGCTGAATTTCTGTAACAATATCTTTTATATCAAGTATTAATTGTTGAACATGTGGAATATGTCCGTCAAATCCTTCTGCTGCCTTAAGCTGATCGTGATAGGTTAAATGTCTCAGACTAACACCCAAAACTTGAGCTGCACAACGCATTTCTTTTCTACGGATATCTGCCAAAGCATCTCCTGCTTCATAGTCATTATATTGATTAACCCCTAGGCGACCATCTGTTGCTATGACAAGGGTTACCTCTACACCTTCCTCAACATATTTGACTAAAAGGGGTCCTACAGATTGCTCATCATCCGGATGAGCAAAAATAACTAACAGTTTTTTGGGTTTCTCTTGAGCGTACAGAAAAGAAGAAAGTATCAAGCAAATTAAAAATGGTTTAAATGAAGTCATTGAGAAAATTGAGTATATTAATACTTCAATTTACAAAAATTATGAAAACATACTTTACAAAGTATACTCGGCTACTACTCTTTTTTTTTATTACACTGATAACATTTCCTTCATCTGCAATCTCTCAAAAAGCAAACATCTCAAAAAAACAACTTCGTTTAGGGGTGATTGGATTAGTTCATGACCATGTAAGTTGGATTTTAAATCGAAAAAAAGAAGATGTAAGTATTGTTGGAATTGTTGAAACTAATAAAACAGCGATTGCGAAATATCAAAAGCGATATAAACTTCATGATTCTTTATTTTTTAAAACATATGAGGCTTTATATTCTAATGTAAATCTAGATGCAGTGTCTGCCTTTAACGAAACAAAAGAACACCTTGAAGTAGTTAAATTTTTTGCTCCTCGAGGAATTCCTATAATGCTTGAGAAACCAATGGCGACAAATTATAATGAAGCACTAGAAATGGCTAGACTTTCTAAAAAACACGAAGTCCCTTTGCTTATAAATTATGAAACATCATGGTATGAAAGCACCTATGAAGCAAAGAAAATAATGACTCAAAATATGGTGGGAAATCTTACAAAAATGGTCTTTAATACTGGACACCCTGGTCCTGTAGAAATTGGGTGTTCCCCAGAATTTTTATCTTGGCTTACAGATCCAGTTTTAAATGGTGGAGGTGCACTTACAGATTTTGGTTGTTACGGGGCTAACATTGTTACATGGATGCTGGAGGGAGAAACTCCATTGCATGTTAGTTGTATCGCTAAACAAAGTAAACCTAAACTTTATCCAAAAGTAGATGATGACACTACCATTGTTTTAGAATACGAAAAAATCCAAGTCATTATTCAGGCATCATGGAACTGGTCGCATAACCGTAAAGACATGCAAATTTATGGATCTCAAGGCTATATTAACTGTATAAACGGTAATCAAATGGAGCTTATGACAACAGAAAAAGAAGGTGTTAAGACACACCAGCCTGCTCCTATTAGTGACTATCAAAAAGATCCATTTAGATTGCTCTATGAGGTTGTTCACGAAAATAGAATTATAGAACCAAACGGATTGTATAGTGTTGAAAATAACTTAATTGTTTCTAAAATATTAACGCTAGCAACACTAGCCGCAGAAAAAAAACAATCAATTCCATGGGATACTCTTTAAGGCATTCGAAAGAGTCTTTATAGATACGTTCATTTTTATACCTTTAGCGGGTGTCAAAAATTATTATTATTATGGGTGTCAGTGGGTGTGGAAAAACTACTCTTGGAAAAGCACTTGCAGACTTTTTAGAACATTTTTTTTTAGAAGGAGATGCATTTCATTCAAAGGAAAATATAGAAAAGATGAAGAGAGGAACTCCCTTAAATGATTACGATAGAATACCTTGGTTAGTTAAGTTAAATAAAGAGATTTTGGCGTCTGAAAAAAACGGAGTAGTTGTTGCTTGTTCAGCTTTAAAAGAGAGGTATAGATCGGATTTGAGTAAAGGGATAATCTCAGAAAAAATACTATGGGTATATTTACATTCTGATCTTAATACCCTGAAAAAAAGACTGGAAAAACGTGCGCACTTTATGCCAGCTTCACTTCTTAAAAGTCAACTAGAAATACTAGAAGTTCCCGGTAACGCAATTCATTTAGAAGCAGCGTTAACTACTAAAGAACAAATTAATCAACTTAAACCTTATTTAAGATGAGCAATAAAACCAATTGGGGTATTGTTGGACTCGGTATAATGGGCACGAGTCTAAGTAGAAATTTTGCCAATAAAGGCACCTCCCTTTCACTTTATAATAGAGAGGTAAAAGGTTCCGAAGAAGGAGTTGCTTTGTCTCATACCAAACAGTATTCTGAACTTAAAAAAGCCATTCCTTTTAATTCATTACCCTCTTTTGTTGAATCAATAAAAAACCCTCGAAAAATTTTATTGATGCTTCCTGCTGGAAATCCCACAGATACAGTTATTGAAAAATTAATTCCATTACTAACTCAAGGAGACGTTATTATTGAAGGTGGAAATTCTCATTTTAAAGACACCGAAAAAAGAGCAAAACAACTTTCAGCAGCTGGTATACATTTTCTAGGCATGGGTGTTTCTGGAGGAGAAAAAGGGGCGCTAAAAGGACCTGCTTTAATGATAGGGGGTGATAAAGAGGCCTATATACTTGTTAAAAACGACCTAAGCGCAATAGCTGCAAAAAACTCTAAAGAAGTTCCTTGTTGCGATTTTGTAGGTTCTGGAGGTGCAGGTCATTTTGTTAAAATGGTACATAATGGTATTGAATATGCGGAGATGCAGTTACTTGCAGAGGTGGTTTCACTAGCGCTATCAGATCCGTCTAACAGTATAAAAACCATTCAAAAAATGCTCCAAGATTGGCAAAAAACCAAAAGTGAAAGCTATCTCTTAGATATTACAGCATCACTTCTGGGCTTCCACGAGTCAGGACGTCCTTTTATTGATTTAATAAAAGATGAAGCCTCTAACAAAGGAACTGGAGCTTGGGCAACTGCTGAGGGTGCAGAGCTTGGAAGTCCTAATTCATTAATGGCTTCAGCATTACATGCTCGATTTACCTCATCCAATAAAAAGCAACGCTCTCTGTTAAGTAAGACTTTTAAGGGTAAACCGACTTCAACTTCGCTCTCACTAAGCGCTTTAAAAGTTTCATATGATCTCTCACGTATTATCAATCATCATCAGGGTTTTGAAATGATTCGAGAAGCCGCTATTAAAAATAATTGGAAAATAAAGTTGGCTTCTATTGCAAGTCTTTGGTCTGAGGGTTGTATTATTAAATCAAGATTAATGGATACTCTTGTAGATGTTCTTAAAGCAAATGACACGCTGCTGAATGCAGCTGCGTTTACAGAATTTTTTAATAATGGTATTGCCTCATGGGAAATTTCAATTACAACTGCAATCCAAAAACGTATTCCTTTTTCTTGCCATAATGCGGCATGGAATTATTTTTTAGCAATAACACAAGAGAATAGTAATGCTAATATAATTCAAGCCCAACGAGATTTTTTTGGAGCTCACGGATTTGAGCGAAAAGATAAAAAACATAATAAAAAATATCATGGTCCTTGGGCAGATAAAAACTAGTTTTCAATTCGACCCACTGGACGTACCTCTTTTCCTTTAATTCCCGAAAGTTGATCTCCTAAAATAAGGCGGATTGAATCAGCTATTTTAGAAATTTTCTTGACTATTTCAGGGTGCTGAAAAGCAATATCATACTGTTCGCTTCGATCATTAGTGAGGTCATATAGAGTCGGAGTATTAATTTCATTCATCTGATAAGGAACAGGGAAACCATCATTGGTTCCTTTTCTTCCATTTAGGGAACGATAGGTATGAGGAACATACAGTTTCCAATCTTTATGACGAACTGCATGTAATTCATTAGTTCGGTAATAGAAGAAAAAATTATCATGAGGAGAAGAGTTAATGGCTCCAGTCAAAAGTGGAACCAAAGAAGCACCATCAATTTTTAGTTTAGGCATTTTAGTAGCAGCGAATTCAGCTAGGGTGGGTAACCAATCAATTCCCATTGCAGGGGCCTCTATAAGTGTATTAGGCTCAATTTTATTTGGGAAGCGAATAATTCCTGGCACTCGGTGGCCTCCTTCCCAATTAGTTCCTTTTCCTTCTCTAAAAATTCCAGAAGATCCAGAATGACCACCGTAAGATAACCAAGGACCATTGTCTGAAGTAAATATAACAATGGTGTTTTCTTCAAGCCCTTCTTCTTCTAGGCTAGCTAAAATTCTTCCTACAGAGGCGTCAATTTCATGTATTACATCTCCATAAAGTCCTCGATCTTGAGTATCTATAAAAGCATCGGCTGCAAAAAGAGGTACATGAGGTTGTGGATGAGGTAGATAAACAAAGAAAGGTTGTTCCTTGTTTCGTTGAATAAAACTAATAGCTCGATCAGTTAATGCTTTGGTCAAAAAAGCTTGATCTTCTAAAATATATAGCGGAGTTTCATTTTCATATAATTCAATGTCTGGAAAATTAAAAACAGTTCCTTGTTGTGGATGTTTTGGCCACATATCATTTGAATATAAAATCCCGAAAAATTCATCAAAACCATGTTTACGTGGTAAAAATTCAGGCGCATCTCCTAAATGCCATTTACCAAATATTCCAGTAGCATAACCTTTCTCTTTAAGTAGTTCAGCTATGGTCGTCTCCTCAGGATTAAGACCAACTTTTGACCCTGGACTGTAGGCATTATGAATACCAATACGGTCTGAGTAACATCCTGTTAGAATTGAAGCTCTTGATGCAGAACATACAGGTTGAGTAGCATAATAAGAAGTAAACATTGCACCTTCTATAGCCAGTTGATCTATGTGTGGGGTTTCAATATCGGTGGCACCATAAATCCCCAAATCTCCATATCCTTGATCATCTGTTAAAATAAAAATAATGTTTGGAGGCGTTATTTCTTTATTAAAAACACATGCACCAAAAAAAAATATGCTGCAAAAAAGAAAAAAAGGTTTCATAAAATGGGAATTAGCTGCTATTCAAACTTAGGGATTCTAGATGGTAAATCAAAGATGGTTCAAAGGGATTAAAAAAGACTCTATAAACCTTGCTTAACTTTTAGCTATTATTAAATTAATTGGGAGTAGAGAAATTATTGATTAACACATTTAATTATTTATAAACCAGATGGAGAAAAAATATATTTATTCCATTTTACATTCTTTTTTTTAAACAATGTGTAAAATAAAGTATTCTTTATTGAATTCTTAATAAAAATGAGCTTATAGGAATTTCATTGATGATATAATTACTTATTTCAATATATCTTTGATGAAAATTCAATAAAAAAGTAATTTTGTTAAATTTTGTTTATTTATAAATGTTGAATAAATTTCCAAGGCTTAGTTATCCAAAAAGAAATATGCATTTATAAAAAGTTAGTTATTTGTTTGACCGCCCATAGTATAAGGGCGGTTTTTTTTATTAACTATTTATTTGTTGTTAATCTTTTTTCTATCTACCGTTAAGAAAAATTCCCATAAATATGAGACAACAAAAACTAAAACAACGGGGATAATATAAATAAAATAGAAATAATCGTCCGATAGAAGAATATTTAAATATTGACTATTGTTGGAATAGTATATAGGTTTCGCTGTTGTGAGATCATAAATAAGGCCTACATAAACAACTATAAAATATAGTGCAACTATAATTCTTATTGGCCAATATTGTGTTGGTTTTAAAAATGAAAAACCAAAATAATAGAAAATATTTCGCATTAGATAAAGGTATAAAAACAAATCTTTTTTATGTTAATTAAAGTATAAATCAAGATTTTATTCTTGTAATAATTCAGCTGTTGCTTTTCCAATTTTACTCCCAATGGCAATTCCCATTCCTCCTAGACGAACTCCCATAGCGATATGATCTCCCACTTTTTGAAGAAGAGGTGTTTTTTTAGAACCAAAACCCATAATTCCTGACCACTCCATTTCAATTGGCACCGATTGGCCAGGAAGAATAAAGGTTTCTAAATCTTTTAAAAGTTTTTGTTTAATTTGACTATTAACCCCAAAAGAGGTGGTGGTTTCTGTTTTAATATCTAAATCCCTACCTCCTCCAAAGAGAACACGATTATCTATATTACGAAAGTAATAATAGCCTTCATTATAGTGAAAAGATCCTTTTAACTTAAGGTCTTTAATAGGTTTTGTAATGAATATGAGACCTCTGCCAGGATTTAGTTCCAGTGCTGGAAAAAAACGTTTGGCAAATGCATTATTACAAACTGCTATTTTACGTGTTTCTAATTTAATCTGTTGCCCTTGAATTGAAACAAGAAGTGTACTTTTCTCTTTAGACTCCTCAAAACTTGATACTTCTACCTTAGATAAAAAAGAAATATTTTCAGTATTGATTTTTGATCTAAGAGCCTGCATCATCAGACCCGTATTTAGTTGCCCCTCAAAGGAATTTTCTACCAAATGTTTTACATGGGTTTTATCTAAACCAAAATCTCTGATTTTTGAATTCTTAAGGGTATATACCTCTTTTTTAAAAATAGGAAATAACAATTCGTTAAAATAAGATAAAGAGTCTAGTGATTTTGGATGCTCCTCAAAAAATAATTCAAACCCGCCATTAGGCTGATAGTCAATATTTTTATCCCCTAGAGTTTCACGTAAAAGTTGTAAACCCTCTAGCCTGAGCTTTAAGACAGTTAACAATTCCTTTTCAGTCATTTTTGTAGAATCATCTTGGAGTTCAGACAAAGAGCCAAAGCAAGCGAAGCCAGCGTTTTTAGTACTTGCCCCTGAAGAGAAAAGACCACGCTCTAGTATTGCTATTTTAGCTTTTGGATAAATTTTACGATATGATAGAGCGCAGAACATACCTGTGATTCCTCCACCTATAACGATGAGATCATAATTAATTAAGGATGATTTTTCCCAATAACTAATCATGATTTCTTTACTATATGAATTTTTGAAAAATTATATTGTAGTTACTAGAACTACACCACCTGATCCCATAATTCCATAAGCTGCGATATCAGACGGATTTTTTAAAACTTCTATACGTTTTATTTCTTGTGGACTAAGAGAAGAAGCTCCTCTAGAAAAACTCCCAACTTGGGTTCCATTTATAATAAAAAGTACCTCTTTCGGACTATTTATACTTGAAATTCCTCTCAAAAATATTTGAGCATTTTGACCGCTGCCACGAATAATAAGTCCGGGAGATCTTCTTAATTGATCGAGTAAACTAATATTTGCGTTTGAGGGAGTTTCAACTTTTACTTTTTCATTTGTTTTGGTTTTAGTAGCCGAACATCCAGAAGATGAGAATATTAATAGAAGGGTAAACAATGTTAATATTTTTTTTAAATCAAACATAATTGGTTTTTTAATTCATTAAAATTAGTCTTTTTTATTTTTATAGCTCAGACCATGACCAAATTCATATAAAGGGTTTTTTGAATCAAAAGGAAGGTCTTCAAGTTGGTCTTCAACTGCTTTCATAGAAGATGGTAACTCTAGAGGAAGTTTTCCTGTGGGAGAGAAATTCCCTTGTATAAGTTCTAAAATAATTTTTTCGTCTACGTCAAAATCAGCAATAATTGATTTTGATAAATCTTCAATTTTTGTTAAGACAGCTGATCTTTGCAGATTCATTACTAGTATTGTGGGCTTTGAATTAAATAGAGGACGTAATTCTTCGATTACTTCGTTTGAAAAATCTAAAGTTCCTCCTCCCATAAGCTTTTCCATTATATACTCTGACTCTACTCCTTCATTTGGAGTCTTTACCTTAGCAATTATTACCTCCGCGTTTTCCAAACTTGTTACTTCTAATTCACTTGATGGATTGGAGTCAAAGCCATGCAAGTATACTTTTGTTCGTTTTTGTAAGGGCAAAAAATTATTTACGTTTTTTAAGAGCACTAGAGATTTTTTTTGAGCTTCAATTCCTTTAGAAATAGATTCAGGGTTATTTAAACTATTTAATGCCTCTGAGTTAAGATAAGGGGAATCAAAAAGTCCTAGTCTAAA